>ENA-ORCW01000305-ORCW01000305.1-marine-metagenome-genome-assembly--contig:-NODE-305-length-39557-cov-3.774113_pt1 | contig 39557 bp, 38 predicted proteins | sample MGYA00237784_ERZ508517 | MGnify/ENA primary metagenome ERZ508517 (study PRJEB26187, sample SAMN06268979) | marine metagenome | isolation source: Tt ae E1 feedstock associated aerobic enrichment on... | reverse complement strand
CTCTTTTGTTTTTATCAGTTAGCTGTCGGAATGCTGTCTAAATCGAGCATTAAGCAACAGAAGGAAAAGCAGGATACCTTCTTATAACTGAATGTGAAAGAATACAGGTCTGCCTCGGCGAGGCTCTCCATTCTGATCGCTATCTTGTTTTATGCATTCATCATGACTACACCTGAAAGTGCAGCGAGTATGCCCGTCACCTGAACCCAGTTGGGTTTTTCTTTTAAAACTAAAAAAGCAAGAATAGCAGTAGGTACTGGAGATAAAGCCCCTGCAACACCAGCGACTGACAGCATGCCTAAATTAGCGGCCACAACAAAGGTCAGTGTGCCTAATGTCTGGCAAAGTCCAACAGCGACAATCACCCAACGAATTTTTCTCGAAAAGCCCCAACCTGGCTTTAAAAAAGGAATAAAAACCGCCACGCTCAAGGCAGAAAATACCGTAGCTGACGCGGCAGGCCACAGGGGAGAAGTTGTTTGAGCTTGTCCAAGAAACACAAAGAAGAAACCAAGCCATAATCCCGCGATAGCCGCCTGAATCACATCCCTATGACACACCAAAAACCCACGTTGAAAGCGATATCTTGAAAATAATGAGGACGATATGAGGTTTTCGTCAACGTCTTGTTCACTACCTGACTCGCTCTTATTACCGCTACTCACCAAAGCAATAGAGAGAATCACTAATACAATGCCAAACATCGCGGTGATGGCAGGCTGCTCCCCCAGCAACAAACCCACACTGAAGGGAATGATGGCTGTGCCCACCCCTGTTACTGCAGCAACAACGCCCATTCTTCCTGATGAAAGTGCTTTGTAATAGAGAATAAATCCTGTACCTAATACAAAGCCTGCCGCCGCTCCCCACGCGAGGTCTGAAAAAACGATCTCACCACCAAAAATGATGGCCAGCACGCTTATGATCACAGACCCGATGGCTTGTGAGTAAAACGTTAATGTCAGAGGCGATATCTTTTTCCCCACCAGCCCAGCTAGAAAATCCGCCACCCCAAAACTCAGTGCCGTCAAAAGGCCGAACAATAACAACATCCCCACTTCTCCTATCAAATTAAAAGCATCAGGCTTTGAGCAAAATATGGGGCTAGTGTGATGGAAATAATTTTGTATGGCATCGGTCTAAAGGCGGATGCCATATTTTTCTAGTTACTGGGAAGTATGATTGCCATCTAAATCGGATACTGATGAGGGTGCAATAGAGTCCAATAAATAGGTACTTTGAGCGAACACGGCTAACTGGGTACGGCTTGTCATATCCAGCTTGTCGAGCAAACGACTCACATGAGATTTAACCGTTTTCTCTGTTATTCCTAAACGCTGTGCAATAGAAGCGTTACATTGTCCATGGCCAAGCAGTGTCAATACATCACACTCCCTATCCGTTATACACTCTATGAAAGGGTCATCTGCTAGTGCTTTACAGGCAAATGGATCAATATGTGTTTTTCCTGAGCTAATGTCAGCTAGTGCATGTCGAATTTCTGAGGCGTTGAGATGATGACTCATGTAGCCCAACACATTCTGACGCAAGGCCTCTCTGATGTACTCTGGGTGTAACTGTCTTGTCAGTATTGCGACTTTCAGTTCACGCTCTAGCTGATTGCATTCTTTGATTAGATTGAAGCCTGACTCCGTCACAAGATCAATATCCGTTAACACAATATCAACATGGGCTTTTTTCAAAATGCTGAGTGATTGCTCAATACTCGCTGCTTCACCAACCAATTCATATTCTGGCCATGCCGTAATCAGTTGCTTCATTGCCTCCCTAAACAGGCAATGACCATCTACTAAAAGAATGGTGGTTGGTGTTTTCACTTTATTACTCCAATGAGCCAGACTTATGACACGACCTTAGATATTACAGAGTAAGCCGATCCAAGTTAATGTTTTGTCATGATCTGACTATTCGGCATGCTTTACAAAATACGTTGCGCCCCTTGCCCATCATTTTTCAACACATCATCCGGATTGAGTAGATGACACTGCGTCATACTTAAACAACCACATCCAATACACCCCGTTAGGTTTTCCTTCAACGACTGAATCTGCTGTAGTTTCTTATCTAAATCTTGCTGCCATTTTCTTGCAACCCGTTCCCAGTCGCTTTGCGTCGCTGCTTTATTCATCGGTAACTCGGACAATTCTTGTGTGATTTCTTCGAGCGTAAAGCCAACAGACTGAGCCACTTGTATCAGAGCAATTCTTCGTAACATAACAGTCTGATATCGGCGCTGATTTCCCTCGGTTCGGTAAGAAGCAATCAAACCTTTGGTTTCATAAAACCGAAGAGCCGATGTCGCCACACCACTCCGCTCTGATAACTGACCAATCGTTAAATATTTATTATTTATCATAGTGTTAACACTCTAATGAAGGTTAAAGCTATTTTTTTAAACAGCAGCCCTTGACTTAAAGTTAACTTTAACTTCTATACTCCACCAAATCAAAAATAATGTTTAAGGCGACATCGTGACAAACCACCCTCTTCAATTTCACAATCCAGAGAATTTGTTTAATCCAACGCCTTATGGATTTAGTCATACCGTCACAACACATGCCAGAGCCAACGCCGATAACTAAGCGTGACTGAACTGAATAACACACCCTTTTGCAAACAAATTTCTAACCTAAACCAAGGAGTCAACATGACGAAGAAAACCGCATTAATCACCGGCGGCGCCAGAGGTATTGGCGCGGCATCAGCAAAAGCTTTGGCAGCTGATGGCTACCGTGTCTATATTAATTACGTCAACAGCCATCAAGTCGCTCAGCAATTGGCTGATGAGATTACATCCACAGGGGGTGAAGCCTACCCCATTCAATGTGACGTCAGAGATGACGATGCACTGAAAGCGATGTTCGACACCATTAATCAGCAACATGGTGGTGTGGATGTATTAGTTTCGAACGCTAATATGCACTTCACCGCTAAGCCTTTTATCGAACAGACATGGGAAGAGTTTGCCCAGAAACTTAACGATGAACTACATGCCGCCTACGCTTCTGCTCAGCTGGCAGCAGCAGGTATGAAAGAAAGACAATTCGGACGTCTGGTTTTTATTTCCAGCACCTTATCAGAGAGTCCAGCCCCAGGCTTTATCGCTCACGGTTCAGCAAAAGGCGCATTAGATAGCTTTAATAAATACCTTGCTCAAGAGCTTGGCCCCTATGGCATCACATCGAACATTGTGGCACCAGGTCTTGTAGAAACTGATGCAACAAAAGATGCACCATCTGAATTTAAAGAGATGATTCGCGTTAATACGCCTACCCAGAAAATCGCGACACCTGAAGACGTAGCCAACACAGTGCGTTATTTAGCGAGTGAAGCTAGCTCACACATCACAGGCACGTACAATCCCGTCTGTGGTGGTGCGTATATGCAGTAGTTCTACAACAAGCTGCTCTCAGCACAACAGACTGAGAGCAACTTGTTATTTATCGCTAGTTAACGTTGTAAACGTACGACCTATGCATCAACCGGTGATAGATTCTTTTCCATTGAAAAATTCACTAGTGAAACACCATTTCGCTGAACCTCATTCTTTCTAAAAACAGAAAAACCACGATGCTCAAAAAATGGCTTAGCGATGATGGATGCCTCAACGTACAGACGCTTTATATTTCGGCTGATTGCCTCTGCAAGCAAATGTTCGTATAACTTTGATGCCACACCCATTCCCTGAAAGTCAGGATGTGTATACGTACAGTCAATGTGGCCATCAGCATCAAGCTCTATAAAACCGGCCACACGCTTTTCAACTAAAGCCACAAATGGCTGTTTTGTTTTTAATCGTGCAGCCCAAAATGCATAATCTATCGGTGCAGGTGCCCAAGCTGATTTTTGCTCATGTGTGTAAATGGATTCATCTATGGCATGCACTGATGCATAAAACAGATCGGCAATCTCCTTTGCCCATTGTTCAGAAAAGTTTTGTATTTCAATCTTCACCAACTCTTCCTTATGCATATCGAGTATGACTTAATCCCGTTCATGTGCCTTCGGTCTGCCCCATCGTTTGGTGGCAATATTTAATAAACGACGAAAAGTATCACACTCCAAATGACTAGGTGCTTTACAGGCAGCAGCGTGACGTAAGCCATCCCTCATCGCCGTCATCTGTTTGATTTTTTCGTCTAACTCGCTTGCCCTGGTTAGCAACAACTCTCTATCAATATGTACATTATCCGATAACAGCATTGAACGAATTTCATCCAGAGATAATCCTGCATTTCGGCCTAATGTGATTAATGCTAATCGCTCTAGGATGTCCGGTGAGAAAGTTCTAGTTAGGCCATTCCGTCCGGAAGATTGAATAAGCCCTTTTTCCTCATAATACCGTATGGTCGAAGTGGGCAGATTGATCCTTTTCGATACCTCACCTATTTTCATATTTTCGCCTTGACTTCAAGTTGACTTGAAGTAATACCATCACTTTCATGTTCAAAGCAATAGATGGAGCAATACGATGTGGGATGAACGATACGACACCGATGATTATGTTTATGGCATCCACCCCAATGAATTTTTAAAAGACAATGTAGAAGCCATTCCCAAAGGTCGTGTGCTGAGCCTCGCCGAAGGGGAAGGTCGCAATGCCGTATTTCTTGCTAAGCTGGGATATTCCGTAACGGCGGTAGACGCATCAGAAGTTGGTCTGGAAAAGGCCAAACGACTGGCTGAGAAAAATAAGGTAGAGATCGAGTGTATTCATGCTGATCTAGCGGACTTTGCTCTTGGAGAAGATCAATGGGACGGCATCATCTCGATATTCTGCCCGCTGCCACCAAGCATCAGAAAAATGCTTCATCAAAAAGTTATGTCAGGGCTAAAAGCAAATGGCGTGTTTTTACTGGAAGCCTATACGCCTGAACAACTTCACTATGGCACAGGCGGTGGCTCTTCTGCTGAGTTAATGCAGAATAAACAAACACTGATAGATGAGTTACCCGGCTTAAGCTTTCAGCACTTATTGGAAGTGGAAAGAGAGGTAACCGAAGGCATTTACCATACAGGGTTGGCTTCTGTCGTTCAGGCTATTGCTGTGAAAAATACCTAATAAGGGAACCTAGCTGATGATGACTGACTCAGATACACCTCACAGACTGTAGTTTTCTCTCGTTCCCTATCTGCTATGATGACCGGCGTTCAATTAGCTCAGATATAACAATTAAAAACCCTAGCTACTGACGAGTTATTTCAAATCAATGAAACCAATGAGAGAAAAAGAATGAGTGAAAATTCAAGCAAAACATTTCAAGAACGTGTCGATGAATTCGTTGCTATTGCCAATGAACAAGCTGCGGAAAGCTCGGTAGAAGATGTGAATACAGCAGTGCTATTTTCAGCTGCCCGCTTCAATGCCTTCAGCGTCGCCCGTTCTGTTGAAAACGCAGAAAATCTGCAAACCGAAAAACAAGCTGCCATCGAATACTTCACTCAGCGTTATGCCGAAATGCTCAACCAAAACCTCGAAGAATATATCGCTCGTTTTGATACCTATACACAGAGATAAAGAGTCATTGAGGTCAGCCAACAACGAAAATCAAGTTGGCTGACGCTTTCTTTCTAAATCTAGTTATTACCAGATTCAGTATATTCCACGTTGGTTACAACTCCAGAATTACCGTAAGTTAATACCAGTAACTTCTGAAAGAATTTCAAATTAAAAGCCGAGCCTTTGGTTTGGTTGTACAAATAGACTTTGGCTTTTTCACTTTCATTAGGTGTTAGCGGGAATATATATTCACCGCCGGGCTTACCTAGTAACTCGATAGCCTCGTTAATTGTAGTCTCACCTTTTTTAATCTCTGAGAGCTTAGATGAATCAAAGTCTGTTGAGTCTACAGCCCAAGAACTAGTAAATTCATGTCCAACTAGTTTGTTGTCGTAAAAATAGAATCCTTGGCTTCTAGCGGCAACTACACCTTTATAAGCAGCCTCTCCACCCGTACTGGCATAAGCATAAGACATCGTCTTGAACTGCTTATCATTTTTAGTGATCATTCCCTCTTGGTAAGGCTTACCCAATTTACTTCTTATTGTCTGAATACTATCTTGTCCATACACAAACTGATCTTGGTTTAATCGTTTGAAATCTGTTCCTGCACAGCCAGATATGACAAGCACAGATAGCATCATCCCTAATGTCACGATTTTATTCATTTTGTTTCCTTATGGTTAATTTTTAATAATCAAATTGGCTGACATCTTTATGTCCTCTTGTTAGGTATTAAGTATCCGCTCTAACTGAGTTTTGCAGAATCTATTCCAATACTTCAATTTCAGAAAATAGGCATTTAGCTTGGCCGGGGCCTGTGTAATACTGAATTTTGCTAAGTTTCAACGTCGTTTTTCTGGGAATGACTCTAGGTGAATTTCTTAATGTGGTTTTAATCTGCTGAGCATTTTCAGGATTGATTCTAGCTTCTCCCTTGCAGTTATTTGCCCAGTCTTTATTGCCTGGTACATCAACTATATATGACATGCCTCGGCCTTGTCGCATATAGGTACCAGTTACATCTGGCATCCAGACGAACCCATCTATCAACGCTCCTTCACTTTTCTGCTTGATGGCTGATTCGGGAAATTGCTGACCATGCTCGGCAATGCATTGTTGGGTTTTATCTTCGGCATCAGCCGCAGCTTTCTTTCTTGCGATGACAGCCTGCTTGCATATGGTTTCACATGCTTTTTGAGCTGTTTTACATTGTGCATAAGCCTTACGTAATTCCACATTAAAGAGGTCTGCTTGCACGGTGCTAGTTCTGACGAACAGAGCTAGCACGCTGATGATAAAAATAGTGTGTGCCCGCATAGTCTCAACTCCTTTTATAACTCCGTCTGGGAAATAGATTAAGTATTTAAGGTCAGTATAAAAATACCTTACTTTCCATTATTGAGCCATGGTGGTAAGGCTACACTTTAATAGATTTTTAATCTGACCCAAATATCGAAATCAAACACTCTGACACTATTGATTCCACTGATGTTATTACGTTATTTCTCCTCATCGCCATTACTCACCAGCAAAGAGGATGTTGTTGAACATAAAATCAAACTTGTTGACACTATTGATTCATTTTTACTCTGACCCTAAATATCGCAACAAAAACTTAATTAATAAACCCACCAAAAGAAATACGTGGAGAACAACGAATCCAAAGAAAAAGAATGATGCTAAAACAAGCACCCAAATTACCGGATTAATAACCAGTGATAGCCAAGAAAATAAGGCTACATTGAGCCAACCATTAAAGAAACGACTTCCTTTGATATGCCACCGATAACTAGCGAAATAAGCAAAAACAGCAGGAGGTACAGCGACCGAAATTAGTAGAATTGGCTCACTAGAAAAATACCAACCTATTGGAGAATTGGGCGCCCTGGGGACAAAGGCAGCATCGGTAAGTAATAGTGAAACAACACCTGCAAGCCCGAACATTAATGAAGTGATAATTAAAATTCGCTTCTGGAGATTCTTCATTTTGTACCTAACATCGCGTTAAGGGTTATAACGTCAAAGGTCACCGGCAGACGGTAGGACGTCCGGTGCACCGCTTTGTTGGGCATTTTCTTCACCAATACTTTGAAGTAGTGCCGAATATTGATCGGGGTCCTTCTCTTGGATTTTTCGCAAAATGAATGCTGCTGTGGTCTTCATCTCTGGAACATCAATTGGTAAAACGCTTCGCTCAAATACACCCGCCAAATGAGAAAACTCGTTGTTAATTCGATCCGTAAGTGATGCGGCCAATGCATCTTCTCCGAAAAATCGCGCCAATTTGTCATCTTTCTCTACAGCATTGGGGTATTTGTAGTACAAGAATGCTTCAAGGAACTTACGGGCGTTGTTCCCAAAATTGTAGTAGCAGTCATGGTTTTCATTACACTCAATTTGCGCGTGGGCACATTTGTAAATTTGATGGAACAAGAAATTGAATTCTGTGACGTAGTCCTTCAGATACCGAGGCATCAATGTAATGTCACTGACTTGTTCCGTTCGGTTAATGATGAAATATTGAGATTTGTTTTTGGCCAAAGCACCCGGAAGCCTCTTCAGGTACTTCAAAAAGTCCAGGTTATGGGTCGAAACAAACAACTGCTTAAAACGGTCGCGTTCTTTTAGCTCTCCTCCATCTTCATATTTCTCAGGCGAGACAATCTTTGCATTGATCAGGCTGTAAACAAAAAAGATATGGTTTGCATCCAAGCTGGAAATGGGGTCATCAATCCAGATGATCGGCTGATTGCCTTTAGTCTCAATATCCTCAAGTTTTGCCATGAAGTAACAGAAAGCAATCAGGCTGCATTCGCCCTCGCTAAGATGGAAAGCTTTTTTGTCGTTTCGTGTTACCTCAAACCTGTATCCGGACAACGCGTCACCCGGGGTTTCTTCAATGGCTTTGAGTGAGAGAGACTGGTGGCCGAAAAAATTGTTCAGATAATCGTTTACCCGATCAGCTCCCTTGCTTTCATCTTTTAGCTGGGCCTTCAGTTCATTGATCTTTTCTCGTTTTGCATCAACTTTTTCTTTTGCGGTATTTTTATCTTCCTCCGCTTTGCCCATAGCTTCATTCAGTGCCTCAATGGCCGTACACTCATCTCCATATTTAATGTCGTTTATGAATGTATAGACTTCATGGAGGCGGAGAGCCGCACGAGCTTCAGATTGGTCAGCGCTTAGTGAAGCTGTAAACTGGTTGGATTCGTTTCTGAGCTGCTCATACGAATCCCTGATCGCATTCAGATCTTCTTCAACAGACTCAGGTGTTTTAAACTCAAGAGGCGCAAAAATGTCATCTCTTCGTTTTTCGACCTGTTCTTTTATGGAGTCCAGGCTCTGACTGTAAGACGTTGATAAGGTCGACAACTGTTCTGCCAATGAATCCAAGTCGGCTGTAAAATTAGAGTAAAAATCCGAGTTTTTGATTTTCAGTAGATTAGGAACCCGTGCTCGCTCACGTTCAATCGATCCAAGCAGGGATTCCAAAGCTTGACGAAGCTCTTCAGACTCCTGATTAAAATGCTTGTCCAGTTTCTCCCACAAATCTTCAGGGAGGTCGCTGCCACAAAATGCGCACTTATCTCTTTTCTTTTGATGGTGGCCCCGACCAGTTCTCACCCACGAAGCCAAAGCCGCATCGTTTAGCAATTCCTGAATTGGATCAGATACCTGGATCTTTTTTTCAAGGAGCTCTTTAGCCTTTAAAGTGATCGCAGTGTATTGAAGGTTAAATGATGATGATTCTGAGATCTCCGTTTTGGGTTCTTCTCTAAGGAGGTCGTGAAACTTGCCCACCTGCTCATCAGTAGGCGGAGAATAGGTGTCTTTGGTAACAGTCGAGATGTCTTTTTTTATTTTGGTAACATTGTAGATGGCATCACCAAACGCTTTATTGTGTTTAATTCCAGTGCCTGCCTTGTTAGCTTTATCACTTAGCTTTTTCTCCAATTCTGAAGACTTGTCGCCATGGGCCTTTTGGGCTCTTTTGAATTTTTCATCAGCCCCGAGGAGTTCTCCTATCAGTCCAGACTTGTCCTCTTCGCCACCAAGTTCGGCTTCATGCTTCTCAATTTCTTCCTCAAGCTTTGTGTTGTCTTCACCCAAGATGGCGAATGAATTGATGGTCTGCTCGTCGTCAACAATGAAGCGCAGGTTGTCCCGGACAAAGTCCTCATTGAAAACCCGAACGACCTGACCATGACGGGTTAGTGAGTTTTGTGAGGCAGTGCTGCCGCCATCAAAAGACAATTGAAATTCAGGTGAACTATATTTGTCTGAGATTAAGCTGGTTTCGAGAGCTCTAAAAATCCGAGATAGCGTTGTTTTGCCAGAATAGTTACGGCCATAAAAAATGTTGATCTTTTTAAACTCAGCGATGTTGTTGCCGCCATCTCGTACAGATGACGCCCATCGAAAGTCCTGAAAAACTGCCATGTTTTTGATCGAATCAATCTTCTTAATTTCGCCGCTCATGCCTGCTCCAGTTTATGATGCCCAACAGTCTGTTTTATGAGGCCACTGGCTTCATAATAAATATTAAAGAAGTCGCTTTATAATTCAGATTTATTATTAAACCTATGACTTTAAACGATATCGTGATTAATTCTCTTGAGAAATAGAGCCAAAAGTGTGAAGTAGACAGGGAAAATAGAGTCACACTTTTATTGTCTGTTGAATGAAGATATTTCAGAGGTGGGCTAACGACCATGACAAACACTCCATTTCTTATTTCGTTAAATCCATTTACATAACTCGCCGCTATTACTGAAAAGCGCATGACGCAATATCTGAGGTCTTTCGAATAGTACAGCGGACACTTTTTCTTGTCGATTAGATACTCAATATAAATAAGCCCCGACGGTAAAACCAGTCGGGGCTTGAGACGTATCATCAGATATCACAAACTAAATGTTTAGCGAAGCCTTGGATTAAACGCTTGTCGTAAAACACGGTGAGCAATGGTGACGGGTAAGGACATATGATCTTCCCCTTCTTGCAGGTAATAGGCAGTTCGGAAACCGTATGCTGAGAGGACTTTCATTCGGTCTGCCAGCAGTACAATGTCCTGCCGTTCCTGCACATCATCGCCCTCTGCCACCAGCAGATACAGGCTTTTATCCACCAGTGAGACTTCACCCGCTTTCACTTGTTTAGTAAAGGTTTTCTCATGCGGCATCAGATACCGATGTGACCACCACAGGCTGGGGCTGGAGACAATGTAATGTTGAAACAAGGTTGGTTGGGTGTACATCGCATAAAGGGCGAACATGCCACCGAAAGAATGACCATACAGCGATTGCCGTTCCTGGTGAATGTTATAACGGCCAGCAATTTCAGGCTGTAAGGTGTTTTTTAAGAAGTCGATAAATTCGTCCTGACCACCTTGTGGTGGGTCATTCACTTCTTTAGGGACAGACGGTGAAAAATCATAAGAACGTCGATAAAAATCAAATGGCTCATCTGTTGGGTACGCTACCGCCACAATCAGTGTGTCGGCATAGTCTGATTCCATTCGCTTGGCATCATAAAAGGCAGAAAACACGGAGTTACCATCTAATATGTATAGCACCGGCATCGGTTTGCTGGGCGTTTGTTTTTTAGGCAAACTCACCATAATCTGGTAATCCCGTCCTACTTTGTTTTTCAGGGTGAACTGCTCAGTGGCAGGTAATGAAACGGGCTGAGCCACTACCTGCAAAGGCAGGTAGCAGCAAATGACGATGAGAAATTTAAGTATGTGTCTTAATCTCATCATCAGACTTACCAGTTGTAGTTAAAGCTGGCGATGACTTTTCGACCGATGCCACGGTAGCAGTAGCCCGCTTCACACACCTCATATTCTTTATCAAACAAGTTAGAGGCATTCACAGCAAGCGTTGCTCCCCTCACCCACTGATCCAGACTATAAGACGTTCTTGCTTCTACAATCGAGTAAGATTCATTTTTATCGGTATTTTGGGTATTGCTGTATGACTCACCGACATAACGGACACCTAATCCAGCTTGCAGGTCATGGGTCACTTCATAGTTACCCCAGAAGGAAGCGAGATGTCTTGGCACACCAGTAAATTGATTCCCTTCATCACCGTCATTACTTTCGGTGATTTTGGCGTCTTGGTAGGTATAGCTCGCCACCAAATTCAGGCCAAAATCAAAGTTCATGTTGGCTTCTAACTCCAAGCCTTGAACACGGCGTTCGCCTTTCTGAATGCTATTGTTAATGTTGTTAGGATCTTGTGTCAGCACATTGCTTTCAATCAAGTTAAACACGCTGGCCGTGAAGAAACTCTGATAGCCGACTGGTTGGTATTTTATCCCCGCTTCCCACTGCTCGCCTTCAGTTGGTTTGTAGTTTGAGCCGTAAGCATTGGTACTAAACTGTGCAATGTATGACGTGGCATAGCTGATGTACGGGCTAATGCCGTTATCAAACGCATACAACACACCGGCACTGCCCGTGGTTTTCTCATCGTCGATATCTGTCCAAATACCACTGAAGTAGTTGTATGAGTCTTTATCCACCCAATCATGACGCAGCCCTAACGTCACACGCCATTTGTCGATACTGATCTGATCCTGCACATATAGACCAAACTGTTCACTTTCCGTTTTGATATTACCGAATGAGTACAATGTGGATGGTTTAGCAATCGATTGGTGGTAATCAGGATTCCACATATCTATTGAAGGCGCATCACCATAGGCATACTTCACTCGACTATTAACCTGATAAAAATCCAAACCGGTGAGTAATTTATGTGTCAGCTGACCTGTGGAAAAATGACTTTCCACAGCGGTATCAATAGCAGTGTTATGCATATCCTCATAGACGCCTATTGCCGTGCGATTCAAGGTATGACCATCCGCCGCTAAAGATGAACTTGTGTATTGATTAGTCGTGTCAATATAGCTATATCTGGCATTTTGTCTGACAGTGAAGGTGTCATTAAAACGGTGTTCAAACTCATAACCAATAGAGGTTTGTGTTTGCAAAAGCTTGTCAAAGTCTTCATCACCCGACCAGAAATCCGTCAGTTCACCAGAAGGTAGCTGGAATGGGCGTGGGGATCCTGCCGTTTCATAACGTTGACGCTGAGCTAACAATGTCAGACTGGTATCGTCATTAGGACGCCAGGTCAGAGACGGTGCGAAGTAGACATTATCATCAATCACGCCCCGAATATCTGAATCACTGTTTCGCGCCAACCCCACTACCCGGTAAGTCCACTCATCGGTGTCACCCAATTTACCGGCAAAATCAAATTGGCCTTGGTAGTGATCATCAGTGCCTGCCTGAACTTCCACTTCACGAATGATCTCTGCTGTGGGGCGCTTACTGACGCGGTTGACCAAACCACCCGGACTTATCTGCCCGAATAATACAGAGTCAGGTCCTTTTACGACTTCAATACGCTCCAAACCATACGGTTCTGTTCTGAAATACGATAACCAACCGGTATTGGTTTGACGTAAACCATCACGGTAATCGGCATTGGTCGTCACCTCATAACCACGAATCGTAATCTGATCAAAGCGTGGGTCATACCCCGAACCACCAATCTGCACACCAGCCGCATACGCTACGGCATCTTCAACAGTTTGCACTTTGCGATCTTTGATTTGATCGGCGGTTACCACCGTCACAGAGCGAGGTGTTTCAATTAGTGGAGTATCGGTTTTCGTGGCTGAGGCACTGCGTGTGGCTAAATAGCCATCCACTGGAATTGTGGCTGTTTCTCTCATGCCATCAGCATCAATGTTGACCACAGGTAAATCTACACCGTCTTCTGAACCGTCTGTGATTTGTTTAACGGTATAGCTGGTCGCTGATGTTTTAACGGCGACCAAGCCATGCGGTGATAACAAGCGCTGTAAGCCCGTTTGCACATCAACCGTGGAACCCAGACCACGACTGCGTTTATTGGCTGTGATTTGTGAGTTCACTGACAGATCGATATTCGCAGCCAAAGCAAAGCGATTTAGCACTTGATCAAGCGGCCCCGCAGGAATATTAAAGGCCTGTGTAGTGGCCTGAACATTTTCAGCATGAACTTGGAAAGGTGTAGTAACAACAGCTGAACCAATAGCCACAGCCATCATCATGCTGAGAGGCAAGGTTTTAAATACGTGTCGATGTGGACGCGATGTTTTCAGGTAGGACATATCAACCTCATAGTGAATAAAGTGTCTTTACCTGTACTTCGATTGAACAAAGCAAATCCGTAATGTTTTTTTCAGTATTGATGAAATAACTTTTAACAGACTGAAAATAAATAACTTTTCCATTTAAAGACGTGCTTTCCATGACACTTTGAGAAGAGTCATCACCAGAAAAGCGAAACGTAAAAAAACTTGATCAGCCGACTTTTAAACGATAATGTATCTCATTATCAAATGTAAGTCATTGTTTTCCACTCATGTCTCAACACAATATCGACACCTTATATCGGGAACACCATAGCTGGTTACATCGCTGGCTACGTGGTCGTTTGGGATGTGAACACAGTGCCGCTGATATCGCTCACGATACTTACCTCAAAGTGATGCTTTCTAACTCGTTGCCAACAGATGATCAGCCGCGACGTTATCTGACACGTATCGCCAAAAGCCTGATGATTGATTTATTTCGTCGTCGGCAAATTGAAGCGGCTTATCTGGAAACTATTCGCCACCTTCCAGAACAAGAGATACCCAGTGAAGAAACCCAACATATTGTGGTAGAAACCTTGTTGGAGATTGACCAGATGCTGCAAGCCTTACCTTCGTATGTGCGCCAGGCTTTTTTAATGAGAAAGCTGGACGGCCTGAGTTATAAAGAGATTGCTACGAAAATGAATGTGTCTGTGTCTTCTGTAGAAAAGTATGTAGCTAAGGCATTAGCAGCCTGTTATCTCGATAGTTTGAAAGCATCATCATGAGTTCTTCTTCGCATCCACAACCCGAGATAATCGATACAGCCGCAACATGGATGGCCAGGCTCTGGGCAGATGATGTCAGTCTGGAAGATAAACAAGCTTGTAAGCACTGGCGTCAGCAAAACCCGGAGCATGAACAAGCCTGGCAAATTTTAGCGTCCATGGCTGAACGTTTTGATCGCCTTCCAGAACATGCCGCCAACAGTACCTTACTCACTGCAACATCGACCAGCAGTCGTCGTCAGTTTTTACAGTGGGTCGGGATATTCATCGGCTCTGCCAGTGTGGGCTATGGCTTGCAAAAAACACAACTCTGGCAACAGGCGATGTCTGATTACAGCACTGGTATCGGTGAAACGCATGATGTGCAGTTAGCCGATGGCAGTCATCTTCGACTCAATACCGATACAGCTATTGATGTTGTGTTTAATGGCAAACAACGTCTGATTCATCTCAAACACGGTGAAGTGTTTATTACCACGGGTCATGCAGCTGAGTTTGCTGGTCAACCATTTATTGTGGTGACAGCTGAAGGGAAAATTGAGGCCCTGGGCACGCAATTTAATGTCCGACAAAATGCCGATTCAACCGAAGTTACCGTGGTTCAGGACAGCGTGTTAATCCACCATGCGCAACAAAAACTCACCTTAAATGCAGGTGAAAGGATTCGGTTTAATCAGCTTGAGTTAGCAGAAGCCGTTAAAGCGGACCCTGCCATCACCAGTTGGACACAGCATAAGCTGGTAGCAGAGCAAATGCCCGTGTCTAAATTTATTGATGAGTTATCACGCTATCGTTCCGGCATTTTACGCTGTGATGCAACGGTTGCTGATCTCAGAGTCAGTGGCGTTTTTCCACTTAATGATACCGATAAAGCCTTGCAACAAATGGCACAAGCGCTGCCCGTGTATATTCAGTCTCGCACACGTTATTGGGTGACGGTTGTTCCAAGAGACCGTGCTTTATGACCCAAGCGCTGACGAATTCAGATCCTATCAATCAAGCCTGCGTTTGGGCGGCAAGGCTCTGGGCAGATGATGTGTCTGAGCAGGACAAGCAGGCCTTTCAAGACTGGCTTGATGCAGATCCTATCCATCAAAAAGCATGGCAACAAGTTGTTAATCTTCAGCAGCAGTTCAATGCTGTGCCCGACAGACGTATCGGTAGTCAGGTATTACAACATCGCCCCGGTATGAGTCGCCGTCAACTGCTCACCGTCGTCGGTATTGGCGTGGGGGTGGGCGCAATGGGTGTCCAGCACTTGGGGCCTTTATCCGTGCCTGGCACGCGATATGCCACGGCAAAAGGCGAGATTCGTCATTGGCAACTGACGGATGGCACAACGTTGGCTCTGAATACTGATAGCAAAGTTGATGTCGATTATGATGCCGACACACGCAAAATCATATTGCATTACGGTGAAATCGCGATTGATACCGGTAAAGATCCCCGCCCTCTCACCATTGTGAGTCGGGATGGATTGCTAGAGCCGCTCGGTACACGTTTCAATGTGCAGCAATCTGAGTTAGAAACACAGTTAACTGTCTTTGAAGGTCGAGTCAGAATTACACCAACAGAAACACCGAATTCACACACTATTATTCCTGCAGGAGAAGGCGTTACCTTTTCAGCCCTGCAAATCGCTCAGCCATTCCAGGCAGATTCTGCCTCCAATTTATGGCAGCAAGGTAAACTCGCCGTGGCTGATATGCCTCTGGAAGAGTTTGTCCACCAATTAACCCGATACCGCTCGGGTATGGTTCGTGTCAGCCCTGAACTCAAACGGTTAACGATTACCGGTATTTTTTCTGTGCAAGATACAGATCGAGTACTGGAACAGCTCAGTGAGATTTTGCCGGTAAAAGTCAGTTACTTCACCCCGTATTGGGTCACTATTAAACCGTTAATATCTTAATTTTTTTGTGTCATTAGCGACTTTTCTAGCTAATCACCCCGCTTAAATTTTTCTCATAAAAACAAATGGATAATCACTTCATATACATCAACTCGCCTAACACCCAGTTAATACGAATAATTATTATTACGGATTTTTATTCCACGTTCGGTATTACAAGTACAACCCACTTTTACTGACTAATAAATACTGAAGGAACTGAAACATGCCGTTACGTCGTTTTTTACGACTTCCCACTTTATTCATCACGCTTAATATGTGTGCTGTCACTGGCCTGTTTGCCGGTGTCAGCCAGCACGTTTATGCACAAGACAGCAACACGGATGTTCAGTCTTTTTCTTTGTCGGCAGGAAGCCTTGACCAGGTCTTACGTCAATTTGGCCTCAATGCGGGCATCGCCCTGTATGTTGACTCCTCTTTGGTCAATCATCAACAAAGCAATGGCTTGGTGGGTGACTATACCGCACATCAAGGTCTGCAAACCTTACTGGCTGGTACTGGGCTAACCGCCGTCCAACAGCCTGACGGCAGCTATCGTATTGAACCCGTCCCCACTCTCAGCCTTTCTGAAGATGAAAGCAGTGTAGATTTGGGCAAAATCGACATTGTGGGCGACACGATGCTGTTTACCCAAGACACCATTGGTTATAACGATGTGTTTGATAAAAATATCTCCAGCACCTATGTCGGCAAACAAGAATTAGAGCGATTCAAAGGTTCATCACCCGCCGATATGCTCAGTGGCATGCTCAATGTTTATAGCGCCGATGCGCGTAATAGTGGCGGGATTGATCCTAATATCCGAGGCATTCAGGGCCCTGGACGTGTGCCACTCACCATCGATGGCACCGAGCAGGCGATTACTATTTGGCGTGGTTATAACGGTGCCAATAACCGAAGTTATATCGACCCTAACCTCATCGGTAATATCAAAGCGATAAAAGGCCCCAACCTGGAACGTAATGTTCATAGCGGTATCGGTGGTGCCATAGTGGCTAGCACGCTTACCGTGGATGACATCCTAAAACCGGGTGAAGAATTCGGCGGCGAACTTAAACTCGAAGGCAGCAATAATGCAGTCGATGCGAGTGTGCCACGTTTATCCAGTGGCCAGTCCTACACCGATATTCCCGGTTTTGATGCTCAAGGTGATATCTACGATCCAACGCTGTACGTCGAACCCCACTCAGGTGGGCAAGACTATTTTGATGACTATGCTTATCGTCTGGCTGTTGGTACCCGTCAGGAGGCATTTGATCTCATGGGGGCTTACGCTTACCGCAAGAAAGGTAACCATTTTGCAGGGAAACATCAGGATGGTTTCTACTCTCGTGGCTCGGATAATCTTCAAGACAATATGATTCCTGATATGGCCAACATCTATAAGCCAGGGGATGAACTGCCCAATACTTCAAGCGAAATGGAATCCTGGTTAGCAAAAGCCAAGTTCAAATTCAGTGATAACCACAGCCTCTCATTTGGTTACCGCGATACATCCACTACCTATGGCGAAATATTCCCGTCACGAATTTCATGGGAAAGAGCTGTCGATGAAGGTGTGCCGCAATGGCCATTAAGTGAAGTAAAAGCAAAAGCGTATAACGTCGAATACGAGCTCAACCCTGAAACCAATCGTTGGGTCGATTTGTATGCCAGTGTCTGGAGAACGGATACCGTCAGTGATACCTACACGGCGGGCGGTTATCCAAACGAACCCTATGATCGGAATGCCTCGGGTAATACCACTCTTCGTAATACAGCACTAAGAAATGCTAAAGAAGATCGTCGAGGTGTCACCTTGAGTAATACCTTTACTTTGATGGATAACCTTGATCTCACAGTCGGTGGTCGTTATCAGCATGAAAAATTACGTTCTGATGACCAATATGGTGACCCTGAACTCGATAGTGCTTACAGAATGTATCCCAAAGCTGGACGTCGTCAAGAAAAAGAAATGAACTTCAACTTTGCCTGGAAACCGACACACTTTCTTAGTGTGGATGCCGGCATGCGTTATTCCTCTTTCTGGACGTTTGATGACTTTCGTAAAAGCCAATTGGATGCGGGTAACACCAGCCTCAATAGTTATGCGCCTACTTTGGGAAGGACCATCTATATCGAATATGACAGAGTCATTACTCAGGCTGATGTGGACCCGCAAATACAAAGCTGGGAGGATAGCCGCGCGTTTTGGGAGTCATTGGGTGTTGACGTTGATGCAGCTATACAAGGTATTCAGGACACTGTCGGCACTACTGAAACTGCCACACAGGAAACGGTCTGGAAAGTCGGTAAAGATGGCAAATATTATAGAAATAATCACCCCTGCTTAACGGCTGATGTTGATGTGACGGCTTGTCTTAAGGGAGCGACAGTCATTGGCAATGTGCAAACCATTAAAAAGGTGAAACACCTTAAAGGTGATGGTTGGGCTCCGGTTCTGTCTGTTGCGATGGATCTGAATGATGATAGTCGTATCTATGCTCGCCATAGCCAAGCTTATCGTTTCCCCAGTTTATTTGAAAATACCATTAGCTTTTCAGCCTCACTGCCCAATCCAAATTATGAGTTAAAACCAGAGCATATTTATAACTATGAGGTGGGTTATGTTCATAACCTGGCGGGGTTTTTTGATGCGGATTATGCCGATATCAAACTCAGTTACTTTTATAACCGTACTGAAAACGTTATCGAGCGAGATCCTAACCTCAACTTCAGTAACCTGGAGAAACAAACGCTGGAAGGTATTGAATTTCAGGGTCGCTATGACAACGGCGGTTTCTTCACCAACTTGAGCCTAGCCTATAACTTCGAAAATGAAGTCTGTGATGAATCCACTGCTGTTGTGCTCGATTATCGCTCCACCAGTGATTGTGTTGAAGATGGCTTTGTCGGTGGTTATCTGGTGAGCATGGCCATGCCGGAATACACCGCAAACTGGACGCTGGGCGGGCGATTTTTCAATCGTAAATTAGAGCTAGGAAGTCGTGTCACCTATTACTACAAACACGAAGACAAGTTTGAAAGTAACTACCGTGATCCTTCAGCCATTAGTTACTACGCGAATACCCCCCTGTCATGGGACACCATTCTGCTATTTGATGCCTATGCCAGCTACCAGTTAAACGATGACATCAGTGTAGAACTGACAGGCACTAATCTCAGTAATGAATATTACATCGATCCGATGAGTCGTTCTGCTATTCCCGCCCCGGGACGCACATTCAAACTCAGCCTCACGGCTAAATTTTAATCATGAGACAAGGAGGTGGTTTCTCAAAAAAAGCAGTGTTATCGAATAACTAACTATTTTTTAAATACGAGGACAATATGATGAAAACATTACAAAAACTATCAATTCTTGCTTTAGCTTTAGGTCTAAGTGGTATGGCTCATGCCACAGAGTCGGGTCAAAGCTATTTTGGCGATATTACTGTTGGTGGCACGACAAGTACCTCACCTGATCATCCAGGTACAGTTGGTGCTCCTGGTGTTGGTGTGACCGCTTTTTATGGTGGCGCGATGGTTAGCTTCTCAGGTCTCACCAGTATGGTCAGTGCTGATGGCAATGGTATCTATACGATTACTCCAGCCATGATGCCGCCTTCTCACGCCGCTTTGGGTTATTTTGATTTCGCTAAAGTATCAGGAGAGGAAGTTTACTTTGGTGAATGGTCACAAAATGGCACCACAAATGACCCAACCCGAGTGGTCTACTACTCTGGTGATGACACAGGCACTACCATGCCAACCACTGGTACAGCCGCCTACACTGTTAAAGGTATCAACAATTACAACGGCTCTAACTTACTGACCGGAACGCTGAATGCTAACTTCGGCACGGGTAACTTATCTGGAACAATGAGCCGAACAGGTCTGAGCATTGCTATCAATGCCTCGATTAATAGTGCTGATGCCAGCTTCTCAGGTGCCGCTGTAGCTAATAGCTCAGCGATTGGTACATCTGAAGGTCACTTCTATGGTGCTGATGCTGCCGCTTTAGCAGGGATTGCTAAATTTGCTAACCGTGATTATGACACTGCTTTTGGTGGTGCGAAGTAATCATTGTTAGTTCAAGGATGAAACATGGCCAGATGCTTCCGGGCATCTGGCTTTTTCCTTTTCATGAGTTTCAACATGATTTTTGATGTATACCAATCTTATCGTTATCCCATATCGGTGTGGACAGCGTTTTTGTGCCTGACCGTTTTATCGTTAACCAGTCCGAACAGTTGGGCAGATGATAAAGACACGTCTCTTCGTTTGAATCAGGGCATTGAGTTACGCGCTGATCAACAAGAGCAGGAAATCCTGAAAGATGAAGACTATCTGCGAGGTGAACGCCCCAGTGTAATCATTGATGGTCAGTCATATACTGTTCAGCACAACAGTAATGATGTGGGTCGTGCCCTGTATGTGTCATTGCAGAAAAAACAGTGGTCATCGGTGAAGTTTTTTCTAGAAGAATATGAAGAGTTTGCTGATGCAGATCCTATGCTGCTCGCTTATGCACGGGGCACTATTGCTCGGATGGAAGGCAATCTGGAACAAGCAGAATCAGAATACCGCCAGCTTATCGACTTAAAACCCGACTTTTTACCCGGTCAGTTAGAGCTGGCACGCGTGCTGTTTGAAAATAGGAAAGATGCAGAGTCAGATAAGGTGTTTGGCAGCATTCAACAGACACTCAATCCCGCCGATGCACGCCAGCAAGGCGTTAGCACGACTGTAGATAGTTTTTTACAGGCGTTAGATAAACGCCAGTCCTGGCAAGGCTCATTTTCTATTGGCCCCACCTGGGTTGATAACTTAAATCAATCATCTGAGAGTTACAGTTGTTTACTCTATTTTGGCAATGTCTGCTTCTACGAACGCGAGACACCCGAAGCAGTGGAGGCACATGGTCTGGACTACGAAGCCACACTGAATAAACGATTTGCTTTATCCGGTCATCATGGTGTGTTTTTCCGCTCATTATTATTTGGTCAAAGTTACAAAGACCACTCTGATTTTAATGAAAGCCAAATAACCTCTCAGCTCGGTTATAGCTACCACACACAACGCAATCAATTTTCACTGGCACCGTCTTTTGATTTCTCTCGTTATGGTCATCGCTCCATGTATGGTGCCTGGGGTTTGCATAGTGAGTGGTTACACTATGTGTCTGATCGTGTGCTGTTTAAACTTGAAGCCGATTATAAAGATCAACAATATCGACAAGAAGACTACGCCGCTTACAACGGTGATATTTGGTCAGCTTATGCGACGGCGTGGTATGTATTTCCTGATCGCTGGACACTATTTGGCGGGGTGGACTGGACAAAGAAAGAAGCAGAGTCAGAACCCTTCGCATATCAACAATATGGCATTAGAGCGGGTGTCTCCAAAGAGTTTAATGAAAGCATCAATGCCGTGCTTTTTGCCTCTGTGCGTCAACGCAAACATGATGAGTTTAACGCTTTACTGGGTGAACAGCGTGAAGATATTGAACAGAACTACACCCTTATCGTTCGATTTCCCGGACTGAGTTTTTATGGGCTGGAACCAAATCTTACCTTCAAACATCGCAAAGTACATAGCAATGTAAATTGGCTTTATTCCTATGATAGGAATAGTGCCAGTTTGAAATTAGAAAAACGGTTTTAAACCATTTAAAAATCAGCCAAAAGCAGAAAATAATCAGGACTATTTATGTTGATACCACCCCCATTTTTTATCTTATTGGCTTGCCTTGTTTTCAGCTCATTAAGTGTGCAAGCTGCTGAGCAAAATGAATGGCAACAATGGCAGTCTGAAGCGTCCAGCGCTTATCAGGCGGGCAACTATGATGCCGCGGAAGCAGCCATCCGCAAAGCCATTACTCGTGCTGAAAAAGCTGATAATGGTGATATCTACAAAGCCAGTAGTCTTAATCTATTAGCCTTTATTCAGGAGAAAAAAGGTCAGCCTGAGCAAGCAATGGCCTCCTTATCAAACGCGGTGACCTTAGCCAAAAAAGCATCCGCTTCGCCTGATGAACAGCTCGCCACCTTATTATTTAATCAGGGCGTGTTACTGCAAAAAAATCATCAGCTAAATAAAGCCGATAGCGTGTTGGGTGAGTCGATAGAACAATTCCAGCTCAGCCAGAGTGATGGTAACGGCAAGATGTGGCAGGCCATTTTATTAAAGACGCAAATCCTGATCTCACTAGGCAATCAGCAGCAGGCATTACATCTGGTTTCAACCACCTTATCCGACTCAATGGATAAAACAGGTGCTCAATTACCCTTATCCATAGAAAGCGATTTAGTGATATCAGCCGCTAACATTCAATTAAAAGAGGGGCAGTATTATCAAGCCATCACCTCACTTGAACAGATGAAAAAGAAACTCAATGGTGAATCAAAACTGACCGCTGAACGATTGCCACAATTACTGAATTTACTCGCCATAGCCTATGACAAATCTGGTCAGACTGATAAAGCAGCTTCAATCCGAAAGCAAAGTCTCAATGCACAAAATGATGCCCCCGCCTCGATGGCAACAGTGATGCAGCTCAATGAATTAGGCTTATACCAACAGCAGCAAAATCATCTTGAGCAGGCAGCACAGTATTATCAGCAAGCCTTGTCACAACTTAAGTTATTGAACAAAGAACACAGTATTGAGCAAGCCACCATTTTAGGTAACCTCGGCGCGTTACAACTGGCGACACATGATACAAAAGCGGCTGAATCGTCTTTATCGCAGAGCTTAGTGATATATCAAAGTATGCAGGAGCGACCAGTTGAGGCAGCTGGCATCGCCGGTTATCTCGGGACGTTGTATTACAACAAACGACAATTTGCTAAAGCCGAAACGGCTTTTCTGACCGCCGTAGAGAACTTGCAAAAGACCCAATCTGCAACAGATGAAAACCTGCTACTGGCTTTACAAAATATACAGTCGCTTTATATCGCTTGGGATAAGCCTGCTAAAGCTGCTCAGTACAATCAAGCCATTCAGGAGATCAAACAACAACTTCAATAAAAATCAGCTGCTGCATTACGGAAATCACCATCTGCTTCGGTATATCAAATAACACAGACATTTTATGAACAGGATAAACCGATGACAGACCAAATGACCCTTTCAAATGCTTTACGCAGCGAAACACATGATTTGCATGAAGTACTGGATAATCGTGTGATGCAACTAAATCCATTTGCGGATAGCGAACATTATCAAGGATTTCTGCGTATGCAATTACGTCTGCATACTGCAGCAGAACCGCTCTATCACAATACTAAGCTCTTAAACTTACTGCCTGACTTGAGTGGACGCAGCCGCCTTAATGCGGTTTTATCAGACTGTGAGGACGTTGAATTAAATAATACGCTCATCGCAGAAGATCAGCGTATCGCAAGCTACATCAAGATCGCAGATGAGTATGAAGGCCTTGGTTGGTTATACGCGCTTGAAGGTTCAACGTTAGGCGCGGCAATGTTACTCAAACATGTCAAAAACCAACTGAACTTGTCTGAAACGTTTGGTGCCAGCCACATGGCCGCACACTCGGACGGACGCGCTACTCACTGGAAACAGTTTAAAGCAATGTTAGATCAACTTGAGTTAACACAATCACAACGTGAAAAAGCATTAGCGGGTGCAACACAGGCTTTTATTTTTGTGACCGATGCCGTTAACGATGTAATGATAGATGATGCTGTAGCGAGTTAAACCATGGTTATAACCTTATTGTGGCGCCTTTTCGCATTGATTTTTCTCGGTATTGCCTTCGTAGGCCTGATATTACCGGGCTTGCCTACGACCGAGTTTGTCTTGATGGCACTCTGGTGTTCGGCAAAAGGCTGGCCACAATTGCATCGCTGGTTATTACATCATCCACGGTTTGGGCATATGATCCAGCAATGGCAGCAACACCGAGCCATACCACGACGCGCTAAAGTGATAGCGTTAGTTTCGATGACAATCAGCTGTTATCTGCTGTTTCTAAGTGGACTACCATTGTGGGTGAAATGTGTAAGTTCAAGCATGATGGTGGCCGTGCTGTACTGGTTAATCACCCGGCCAGAACCATCGAGCATCACGAGTTAGTCTGATGAGAGTGAGGCAGCAAGACATGCCTGCAAACCTTTGGCGATATATTTTTCCACTGAGGAGACAGAGACATTTAAGTGTTTAGCAATATCCTTATAGCTCATGCCATCTAGCTGCCTCATCAATAAGGCTTGGCGCACATTAGCAGGCAAACGATGTAATAAGCTATCAATTTGGGTTAAGGCTTCTATCATCAATGTTTGAGTTTCAACCGAATGGGCTGTGTCCTCCGGTTGTTGTTTCAGAAATTCCAGATAGGCTTCTTCCACACGACGACGACGAAACACATCAATCACCAGCCCTTTGGCAATATGCGTCAGATACTTACGTGCATCTTTTTGCTCGGGTAATCGGCCACTTGTGAGTATTCGTAGATAGGTATCCTGAATCAGATCGGCGGTGGTTTCAGGGCACCCCATGCGGCGTTGAATAAAAACCGATAACCAACCACGGTGCTCCAGGTACAGATTTTCAATAGTGTCTGTGTGTGTAGCACGCATGGTGGTCTCCTTAAACTTAGTAAAAAGTTACAAATCTTAACGAGAATCATTATCATCTATAAACTAAAAAATTGCAAATGCCACGTTTAGATAATAGTTAATTGATTTTTATTGGATTTATCCCCTCCGAGTTGCATCCTTATCGCTAATCAGAATAGCTTAAGTATGCATAAATTCCGTTATTCGTTTTTTAACTGGGATCACACCTTGTTTGCCGAATCATTAGGGCAAAATGGTGGCAACCAGTTCTGAAGGAGTGAGTTTGAAGCGTTTTTTAAAGGCCGTAATAAAGTTTGAGGGGTGTGCATAACCTGCTATAAAGGCGGCTTCACCAATGGATTTCTTGTCGACCAATAATGCTTTTTTTGCCATATCCAGACGTCGTTGGCGACAGTAATTATTCACCGTCACCCCATAGGTCGTTTTAAATTTACGTTGTAAGGTGCTGACACTCAGGCCTATCGCTGAAGCCATTTCTGCAACGGTCATGGATTGCATCAGCATGTCATCAATTTGATGTCTTAGTTGGTTTTCCTGTGATGTAGTTGCATAGAATTGACTTGTCTCATGTGGCCTTTCTACTCGATGAAGTGACGTGAGTACCTTTAAATTTTCAGCGATCAGTTGAAAGATGATCGCCTCTTTCAGTAACTCATCCTGAATAGTCGTGTGTTGGGCTTTAAATAAATAGTCACTGGCCAGCTTTGCAACCACATCAGAAGCTTGCCAATGGTAAAAAGCAGCATGAATTTGAAATAGCTGATGAATATGCTGCTTTTCGTCTGGTGTAGTCGCCCTTTCCTCAAGCCATTGTCGTTCGATAAATATATTGAGTTTATTCACATGCATACCGCGTTCGAAACGGCGACTAAGCATTTCAGGTTGATTAATAATAAAAGCGGAACACTCGACACGGCCCTCACCAAGACAGCCTAGCTGATATCGTTGCGAGCCAAGCGAGAATGACACTTTTCCATCAAATAAGATGGTCATACTTATTGCAGGAGGCAGTTCTGCAAAGCTGGTTCTATCCGCCATTTCTATTAAGTTACCGGCATGCACAGACAGACCATGTCGATCAAAATGATGATGAAAGAGGCCTTTTAAAACGACTTCATCCTGTGCCTTGTCTTCTGAAAAGCTGACATAACGCACATTCATTCGATTCAGCTCAGACAGATAAATCATATTATCCAGTCTCGCTGTCACCTGATTATCTTGTTTGTTTGGTGAATAGTCATTCTGTTCAGCTACTGTCAGGGCTGTTTTTTCATCATTTGATAGCACGCTCTCGACTGACTGGTGATTATTCATAACACTATGACGTTTGCTCATAACTCTTTTTGGGAACTTGCTCTATAGCCACATTATATAATGATAATGATTTTCATTTACAAACAATAACAAGAAAATCGGTCTATGCATAATGTTAAGGGGATTTATGAACAAACATATCTTAGCCATCGCAATATCAGCGTGTATGAGTACACAAGTCTTTGCTGACGACGCGGTAAAAAGCAACTCAAATCAGAGCAACCGTGTCGAGTTAGGCAGTATCACTGTTGAAGGTGAAAAACAAACACGGACTTTGAAAGACACAGCTTCTTCCGTTTCCGTCATTGATCAAGAAGCATTGAAATCAAACCAATACCACACCTTGCGTGATGCTATTTCTTCTGTACCGAATGTTGTTGTACAAACCGGTGCTGTAGCGAATGTTCGAGGTGTTTTAGGTAATGGTGCTGCAGGTGGCTTTAATGCCGTAACAGGTGGAGCCAGTGCCCGTTTTTCAACATTGATTGATGGCGTTAACCAACCTTTTATCGCTGACTTAGTGGGTGATTCTGGCTTGTGGGATATTGAGCAAATTGAAGTCTTCCGTGGCCCTCAATCTACCAATAATGGACGTAATAGTATCGCTGGTGCCATGTATATCAAGACAGCTGATCCAACGTTTGATTGGGAAGGCAAAGTGAGATTGGGCTACCGTAATAACGAACGCTATATAGACAAAGCGGTCATGCTGTCTGGTCCTGTTATTGAAGATACATTGGCATTTCGTTTTTCTGGTCAGTTAATTGATGGACAAACCGATACCAGCAACGAACCCTATGAAAGTAATCCAACCAATATTGATTTGAATGAGCTGGATACCAAACAAGGTCGTTTCAAATTACTTTGGACACCGACTGATGATTTGGAGTTAATGTTCACTCACTCTCAATACACTGAAAAAGGTGATGGAGGCCGTCGTTATTTTGAAGATACTGACACCGATGCGTATTTCAAAACCTTTTTCCGTGATATGGACACAGAAAGTGTGATGAACAGCATTGATGCACATTATCAAATCAACACGCGTACTTCTGTGGACATCAAGCTGGCTCAACTAGACTACCAATATGCGTTTGAAACGTATCAAGCGGATCCTGCTGATACACAAAATTTGGATATTGATGATAAAAGCAGAAACATTGATGTGAAATTAAATTTTGGTGAAGGTAACCATGCCTTTAACGGGTTTATCGGTCTCGACTATTACAAACGTGATCAAGATATTGATAGTATCGGTGGCTCAGCTGACTATAACGGTGACGACACCACCGACTCAAAAGCAATATACAGTGAACTTAACTTCGGCTTAACTGAAAAGTTAATTTTAACAACCGGATTGCGTTATCAGGATGAATCTCAAGAGCGTGATTTTACTTATGGTGGGCTACCATATACGTTGAAAGAGGACGATACGATTTTGCTACCCAAAGTCGCGTTGAAATACGACATCACGCCAGAAACTCGGATCGGTGTCAGTGCTGTAAAAGGCTATAACTCTGCCGGTGGTGCACTCTCTGTAACGGATAATGCCTATTACTACTTTGACGAAGAAAAAGTAGATACTTACGAGGCATTTATTCGCACCAGCTTTGATGATAATCGCTACGAAGTCCATGCGAATGTATTCTTCAATGACTTTGATGGTTATCAAGGTGTGAATTCGCTTCGCCGCATTGACAATATCAAGAAAGTGGAAACCTACGGAGCCGAAATAGAGGGTACAGCCTGGGTGACGGATAATCTTCAAACTCGTCTAGGAATCGGTTTGTTACACACCGAAATCAAAGATGCTGGTGACGACTATACAGGGCTTGATGGTAATGAACTTAACTCAGCCCCCGATAAAACGGTCAATTTTGCTGCTACCTATTATGTGTCTGATGATTTTGATCTCGGCGGTAATATTCAATACACCAGTGGTTACTTCAGTGATGTGGAAAATACGAAAGAGCGTGAAGTCAGTGGTTTTTCTTTAATAAACTTACGCGCCAATTATCGTATTGCTGATCTGGAGTTGTCTGCATTTGTTAACAACCTGACCGATAAACGCGCTCGCCGTTCTCGTGAACCTGTTGGTGCTAGAGTCCCGGTAGCGTATGCAGACTTTGTTGAGGCGCGTAACGTCGGTATCTCTGCCACGTATTCATTCTTTTAAGCCTTAGTCACAGGTAAAACCAAGCAGCCGTTATCGACGGCTGCTTTTATTTTTAGAGATCCCACAGTATGACCATTTATCCTTATCTTGCGCTAATGCTGTCGTTCGGCGGAAGTGTGTGTGTTTATTTAGCCTCACGTCATCAACTTTGGCTGAACAAGGTCTGGCCTGCCCCTTATTTACGCTATATAGGGTTAATTCTGCTCGGTATCAGTCTGGTGTTAGTGATCACCACCATGCAGCTTGTAGCAGGTGTGTTCATGCTGCTGGTCTGGGTAATGCTTCTCTTGGTCTTATTCCCCTATATTGGTGCCTGGAAATCACTGAGGAGAGCGCGCTAATGACAAGCAAGCCATTTCGAGCAGACTGGATCAGTAAATCTTTCGCCGGCATCGTCTTAGGCTTTTTTGCTGCGATGGCCATCTGCGGTTTATTTTTTCTTTTGCCACTACAGATAGGTCGAAGTGGTGAAGCTCAATTAATCATGTGGTTACTTGGTCCTATCTGGCTAAGTATTCTCAGCACGTGCTTTTTATTTCGCACTGGTGCTCGTGCCTGGTTTTGGCTGGGACTAACTAATGTTGTGCTGTATGCACTGTATTTTTTATTTAAATCCTTCTGAGATGACTCCCACATGAAAGTAAAAGCAGACATTATTCGTACCTATAAATCGCTGCATACCTGGGTGGGTATTATCAGCGGCATGGCCTTGTTCATCGCTTTTTATGCTGGTGCATTAACCATATTTAAAGAACCCATTACCCATTGGGCTACACCGCCTATTCAGCAACCAGAGCGTATTGATCTAGAAAAAATCCCCTCTGTGCTTGGTCAGCTGGTTGAGTCAGAACCATCTGCCGCACGAAATATACAAGTGAACCTAGCCCCCGAAGCACATCACACTCATCAAGTCATGTGGACAGTTGAAGGTGAAAAAGGCGGCGATCATGATGTGTCATCACTGCGTTACTTCAGCGCTCATTTAGATAAACAGCAAACACTCGTCACAGAAGAAGTCAGCCCAGCCCCTGTTGCTCAATTTATTGATACCCTGCACAGGGTGGTTGGTCTGCCGGTTGATAGTGATCCTAATCGCTGGATTATGGGTGTTTTTGCCATTTTGTATGTCTTGGCACTGGTATCAGGCTTGATTATTCTGCTACCTATTCTGGTCAAAGAGCTGTTTGCGTTCCGTCTGGGAAGAAAACCAAAACGGGTCTGGCTCGATGCCCATAATGTGGTCGGTGTGACCAGTTTGCCCTTTCACTTGATTATGGCGATCACAGCTTTTGGTTTTGCCTACCATGATCTTATCTATGACGCTCAGGATAAACTCATTCATGATGGCCAGTTACGTCAGGCATTATTTTCCAGTGCCCCGAAGCCGAACCCTGAACAAAGTACTGATCCTACAACGATGTTGTCACCAGAACGATTGCTGGCCAACGCCAGAGAAGTGGCGCCGTCGTTCGAACCTTATCAGCTGCAATATTCAGGTATAACCACACCACGAGCTAGTGTCATGATCTGGGGGCATGAAGCACATGCCATTGCTCCCCGAGCACCGGGCGGATTTATCGCAATCAATCCATACAGTGGTGAGGTGCAATCGACCGATTATTTACCAGGCCAGCAGCCGGGAGAAATGGTAGCAGTCAGTAGTTTTTTTGCTTTGCATTTTGCTACCTTTGGCGGCTCACCTATACGTTGGGCATATTTCATTCTGGGTCTAGCCGGAGCATGGCTGTTTTATACTGGTAATTTACTCTGGGTGGAAAACCGCCGTCGCCGAAGTAAGCCCGATGGAACATTATTCACTCAACGAAAAGATGTAAAAGTGATGGCCTCACTCACGGTTGGCATTTGCCTGGGCAGTGTCTGTGGCATTTCTTTGATGCTTGCCAGCAGTAAATGGTTAGCATTAGAGTCCCAGGCCACCTACGCTCATTTCCAATGGGTGTATTACTTGATGTTTTTTGCCGCAATCGCATGGAGCTTCATACGTGGTGCTGCCCGGAGTTTGGTTGAGTTGCTGTACTTAGCTTCTATGCTTACTGCTGCGATGCCACTTACCAGCTTACTGAGCATCCTCATTCCATCAACAGGGCTGTGGATGCATACTGAACTGGACACTTTGATGGTGGATAGTGTGGCACTCATGCTAGCTGTCAGTTTTATCATACTTGCCAAAGCAACATCTCAACGCGTGTATCATAGTCAAGTCACCGACAGCGTCTGGTCATACCGTCCAGCCATTCGCTCTGTATAAAACGGACATTTTGTCGACGTTTTCTGATCGTGTTTTCACTATTGGCATCCACTGTTTTTGTACAGTACAGTGAAGACTTACCAAAAAATAAATAGAAACACAGAGAGAAAACCATGAGCAGACTATACAACGATAAACATCGCGCCCTGCAAGATGCATTTAATAGCCGGGAGATGGCCGATCGGGTTGAGGACGTAGCGCTAGTCACAGAAGTAGATGAGATGGCCAAAGACTTTATCGAAAGCCGTGATATGTTTTTTCTGACAACGGTGGATGAGCGTGGTCGGCCAACGGTGTCTTATAAAGGTGGTGAAGCCGGCAGTTTTATCAAAGTGTTGGATGAGAAAACCATTGCGTTTCCCAGCTATGACGGCAATGGTATGTATTACTCCATGGGCAATATTCAGGGCAATCCAGAAGTCGGTTTATTGTTTATTAATTTTGAAACACCGCATCGCATTCGTGTGCAGGGTACAGCAACGGCATCGAGTGACGATCCACTGATAAAAGAGTGGAAAGAAGCTGAGATGGTTGTTCGTGTGACCGTTTCTGAACTATGGCAAAACTGCCCGCGCTATGTTCACCGCTATCAGAAAGTGAAAGAGTCACGTTATATTCCTAAAGAGGAATGCAAAACACCTATCGCCACCTGGAAACGTATTGATAGCCTGCAAGATGTATTACGTGAGCATGAATTAAACCAGGTAGCTGAAGAAGGTGGCACCATGCCGATTGAAGAATGGTTTAGCTATATTCAATCAGGTGATGACAAGGCATAAGCTTTGTCTGAGATTATTTCTTTGATCACAAACCACGACTATTACACTTCCCCATATTATGCGTAAAACAGATAAAAAATTAGACAATGCCTTACGGATACTCCTCACCGAGGTGTGTGAGCAGGCATTAAAAGATATCCATGGCTTTCAGTGGTTAACCCACTTGGTGAACTATGACAATTACCCCAACAGCCTGAAAATCATCTGTATCTTTGATACCAATCAGAATTTGGACACCTATCTTCAATCAGATAAGCACGATCGCCTGTTGCTACTCATCGAATCAGAGCTTAAGAAGCAAGATATCAAGTTAAAACGCCTATCCGATCATGTGAGCTACGATACTGAAGAAAACTGCACACTTCAGCACAATGGTCATTGGGCAAGCAGATTAAATGAGCCTTTTTCTTTCCACTGAGTTCAGGGTCTACTTCAGGCAATACTCAATACATGCTAATTTCAGAGTCTGTTATTTAATGCGTGATAAAGTAACGCACACTCTGAAGGTTTTTTATAAAGTCTTGAATATAGACTGCAAAAAATAAGCCCTGCTAATAAAAATCAACAGGGCTTAGATTTAAGGTTTGACTATGAATTAGAAAGAATAAACCAAACCAGCCGACATCAAATCGATGTCTGCATCGCTGTCCATGTATCTTTCCCATTCAGCACGAATAGCTAAACTCTCTGTAAGCGAGAAACTTGCACCTAAGCCAAATAAGCCATCGGTGTTTGAATCATCATCACCAGCTTTGACATTACCAAATGTAGCACTCGCATCGGTGTTGCTATGGTATAAGCCTAACTTAGCAAAGATATTGAACGAGTCAGTTAATGGTAATGTTCCCACCATAGCTAAACTCACAGCATCAATTTCTGCTTTAGCTTTACCACTGGTAGCGCCATCAGTGTAACCGATGCTGTATTCACCTAAATCAGCATAAGCACCTTCTACAGCCCAATTTTCTGTGAAGCTATATCCAGCAAAAATCTTATAGGCTGAGTCATTATCATCACAGCTCGTTCTGGTTAGCGATAAAGTCGCTAATCCATCAGATGCTTCGCTACAAAAGTCACTACTTTTTGATTTTCCTGCACTCACGCCCAGATAGAACTCTTCAGCAACGACAGGCGTTGCTAATGAAGCTAACAAAGGTAGAGCCAGTAATTTCAATGATTTTTTCAACACTTTTTATTCCTTTAAATGTTTATTTCACTATAGAAAGCATAGTGTAATTTAGTGATGTTACAGTTTTATTCTGAGTTCTTATTAACTTAAGGCAGTATAGCTATGGATAAGCAACCACTTACAATAAGCAGAACGCTGTCATTATAAGTGAAAAACACGAAAAGCCACCACAGAAGTAGTGGCTTTTTTACTCTCATTAAAAGTCTAATGAATACCCTACCGTTAAGGTTCTACCTCGACCTTTGAAGTTACGGGCATCTGAACCATAACTGGTTTGTGACGAGTAGCTGAAATAATCCTTATTCAGTAGATTGGTGACACCTGCATGAAGCTTACCAGCAGAGAGTTTATAGGCCATGGTGGCATCAATCAGCCCATAGGCTTTGAATTGCTCTTCATCATTGCCGGCTTCTTCGTCAAAATTACGATCGAAGTTGTAACTGGCTTGTACAAATGACGACAGCTTTGGTGTCCATTCTGCCTGCCAGCTAGCAATTAAACGGTTCGGTGGAATATTTTGACCATTGAGATCAGTATCGACTTTGCCATCATCATTGCTGTCGTAACGGCCACGAATATAGGAATAAGCCAAGTTGAGTTTATGGTCATCATTCACTTTCCAGCCTAAGTTAGCTTCGGCACCATTGATTTCAGTTTTTTCACGATTCACAAAATATTCTGTTTTATCGACATTAGCAGAGAGACGCGAGCCCAAGTCAGAGTCTGACTCGTAGTAGCTGATCTCAAAGTCAACCGTGTCCCAGTCAAACCGTAAACCAATTTCTCTATTAGTCGTCAGAATGGGTTCTAGATCCAGCAAACTATCCACACTCAGGCCAGCGACACTCACGCCGCGTAAGACACGTCCCACATCAGGCATACCAAAGCCTTCTGAGTAATTCGCAAAAACGCTCATCCAGGACAGAGGACTAACGACGATACCACCATTAAACAAGGTCTCACTGAAATCAGGATTCCCCCCTTTGACATCAACACTGCCCTTGCCATAAACAGTAGTGAAGTCATCGACGTCCAGCTCCGAGTGCTCATAACGAACCCCAGCATGTAATACAACGGCGTCTATAGGTTGCAACTGTAGTTGCAGGAAAGGTGCATAATTTTTATAGACCACTTCCGGTACATAATTACGATTTGTCATGGCCAGATTTTGTAATGAGCTGTCCTCAATCAAATCCAAACCAGTCGTGACTTTCAATCTGTCTTCCAATAAACCATCTTTAACAAAGGTGAATTTTGCCCCTTTCTTCACTGACTCAATCTGCGTTTGATCAATGCTATCAGGCGCCAAAACAGGATCTTCAAAACTACTGGATGCTAGTGCCCCATATAAAGCTTCAAACTCCTGACGATAGGCCTGGGCAGTAAACTCCATTCCCGCCAAATCATAATTTTGATATTTCAGGCTGGTGGTTAAAACACGGTTATAAGGAGCTTCACCGACTGGTGTGTCTCTGACTGAAGTGGTCGGCTCACCTTCATCAATATCACCATCAACGCTGATGTAATCATTGCCACCTTCTATCTGATAACGGTTGAGAGAGGCTTCAATATGCTGATCATCATTTATCCAGTAACCCAGCTTAGTGAACAGATCGTAACTCTTGGAGTTCATGATATCGCCCTGCACATTATCGACACCAATTTCGGTGCCATCGGCATCCAGAAACACACCTTGTCTTTCGTAACTTAGGCCAAGCGTATATTCGAAATCATTTTTGCTACCACTCAGATTGTAATCTGTACGGTAACCCGACGTTTCATCACCAAACTCGCCGGTTGGTGTGGTCATTTGCACATTCAGACTTTGTTTGAGTGAATCCTGACTTGGGCGACGGGTAATAAAGTTGATAATACCACCCGTTGCGCCAAGCCCATGAATAGCACTGGCACCGTGAATCACTTCAACGCGCTCCACCATGGACATATCAATGGTGTGACCATCACGCTGACCATCACGTAGTGGGTTACTCTGAGGCACACCATCAATCAAAAATAACGGCGAACGACCACGGAAGGTTTCACCACCACTGGTGAGCTTCTGACGACTGGGTGAAAATGAAGGTAACAAATTACTTAAAATTTGAGAGCTATCACTGCTCATTTCCATCTGCTGTTCAATCTGCTCACGATTAATCACTGTCACCACTTGTGGCGAATCTTTGAGCTGGGTGTCAGAACGTGTCGAGGTAATCAATAGATCGTCCAGCTCGACGCTCTGTTTCTGCTTGGGTGTGACAGCAACGGGGGCTGACTTTCTGAAGATAGAGTAACTGCCATTGGAGAGTAAGGTCGCCTCTAAGCCTGTATCAGCTAATAATTCTCTCAATAACGAGGATGGCGCTTTAGTCCCCTGGTAGGATGGAGTCTGGATGCCTGCCACTACATCAGGGCTGAATGAGACGGTAATCCCACTCTGCACAGCAAATTGATTGAGTGCCGACTCGAGTGAGCCTGCTTGAATATGAAAGCTTTGTTGCTGAGTCAGGCTGTCTGCATGGCTGATGTTGGTTGTGAGGTCAACGCTCACAAGAGCAGTTGTTAACATCCCTGCCATGATGAGTTGTCGGCTTAATGGCGACAACGTTAAAGGTAAGAAAGTGGTGTGTTTCATCACTGGTCCTGTTCGTTTAGTGTAGATAATGACGTTGCAATAACGCTGCTATCTAACAGGCCGAACGAGAGAGCAGAATCGTTAACCCCTTACACAAAAAAATATTCAGACGGGTTCAACTTGTGCCCAGAAACGCGTGAAATAGCGGACCTTGCCAGGCAAAGTGCTACTGAGATTTTCTAATACAGAACGGGTGTCATTGATATTAAATGCCCCAGAGATACGAAGTGATGCAACGCCAGCATCACAATGTAATGTACCTTTGTGATAACGTCCGAGCTCATTTAAAAATTGATCCAGTCGCCAGTTGCTGACTATCAACATTCCCTGTATCCAGGCATCCATATTGACGGGCATCAAACTCACCGAGCCGTGTTTCAATGTGTTAAAACGCATGCAATGGCCAGCTTGAACTTTGACAGCTTTACTGGCTTTTTCAGGCATGACTTCCACCGCATGCTGGCTGACGCCGACCCAGGTTGCGTCAGCATGACATCGAACCTGAAAGCGAGTACCCAAGGCTTTTATGCTTCCTTGTGCTGTTTTTACAATAAAATCTTGCTGTGGCTTCCCTTTGCCAGTCTCAACAAGAATCTCACCACGATAGAGTATCAACTCTCTGGCATGATCAGTAACATCAACGTCTAGCGCGGTATCAGTATTAAGTGAGACTTGGCTACCATCTGCCAGCTGTATTGTTTTACGCTCACCCGTCCCCGTGCGATATTGTGCTATCCAAGTAGAAAAAGTACGTTGCTTATAGGCCACGCCACTAGCACCACCTATGCTTAACACGACAACCAATGTTTTGATTAATTGACGGCGAGACTGACGTGCCTTTTCCAACGTGCCCTGCCTGATTTCATTGGGGACGATTTTCAATTGTTTTTGTAAACGTTCCACCCGTTTCCAGGCATCATAATGTCGACTATCAGCAGCAAGCCAGGCCTGATGTGCTTCATAAATGGCATCACCCGGTTGTGCACTTCGAAGATCCACAAACCAACTGGCGGCCTGCGTTAAGATATCTTCGGTGAGTTTCATGGCGAGTCCTCAACCAATAACAAACACTGCGTCATCGCTCGAATAAAATGCTTGCGAACAGTCGGCACAGAAACACTTAAGAGCCGACTGATTTCAGCAAATGACAGCCCATCCAGCTGAGCGAGTAGAAAAATTTGTCGTCCGCGCTCACTCATCGCGTCCAGCATATGTTCAATCTGTAACAAGGTATCGATAATGAGATGGTGTTGTTCTGCAGACATCGTATGTTGCTCTGGTTCTATTTCCAGCGCATCGAGATAAGCCTGCTCTACTGTACGACGACGAAAAAAATCCACCAGCAAACCACGCGCAATACTGCTTAAGTATGCTCTAGGTGAGTTCAACTCATGCTCACGCCCCTTCATCAATATCTTGATAAAGGTTTCCTGCGTTAAATCTTGCGCGTGCTCAACATGATTTAAACGAGAACGGATCCAGCCCTGAAGCCAGTCTTGATGTTCTGTATAAAGCGATTCCAGCGATTGCACAGCCATTATGAATAGAATTACGTGACAATTGATAATGAGATACATTATCGTTTTGGAAGTAATTTAGCAATAATAAAAATAACGGGCTGTTTGATTTATAAGGATTATTTTAAAAAAGCATGAAGTATAATTGGGCTGTTATAGCCTTAACTGGCTTCGCCAACAACTTTGAGCTTAGTAGCAATAAAGTCTTTGTGGGAAACGTATAACAAACTGGCGAGCTTACGAATCACATGTTCTTCAATATCTTGTAGTTCATGATCGGCCCAGGCTATTTGCCAAAGCATTTCGATGAGTTCGATTTTCTCTTGTTCGTTATATTGCTGATTAATATCGGCTGTGAAGTGATAAAAGTCAGTGGCTTCATTGTGCGCTCTCTCAGCTTCGGCAATCAATTTCTCAGCGTCGCTGTCTTCGACATCAAATTGACTAGCGAGGATTTGCCGCAGCATGGCCTTTTCAGTCTCATGCTCTTCATCATCGACCGCAATAATTTCAATCATTAATGCTACCGCCGCCAGCACTTTAGACTGCTGTTGATTCGCTAAATAGACATCGGTGTTATCACCCAAGGTGGATGAAAACATTTGTTTTAGTTTTTCGATCATAGTTATCTCCTGCAAGCAAAACCGACTGCCAGCAGTGAAGTAAAGTTCATTTCTTATTGGATGGACTGACAATGACAGCAGCTTGATAACGGGGTTTGCCGTAGCCAATCATACGGTTAAATTCTTTATGTGTAACGGGAATATAACCACTACCTGTCACACTTTTATTATCATCCCAATCCACATCCGGATCATGGAAATATACAAAGGTGTCAGAAACAGACACGACCAAAATCCAATGGGGGGATTTACTTTGATTCAGACGATATGAGCTTATCAAGACAAGCGCCAGTTCCCCTTTAGACAGATACTCGCTTAATAACGCCGCATCAACCGGTGCTTTTATTTGTTGAATATCGGACTCAGCAATTTTTTCGATAAAGTCCTGATGGACACATTCAATGACCGACTTCTTTTCCTCGCTACGTACGCCATTAATAAAAGGAATGTCATCTGAGTTACAAACTAAAGAGGTTTTCAGACCTCGATGATTGGCAGCTAAGGCCAGGCCTTGAGGACTACAACCGCCATGACCGGATGTCATAAAAATCGTCGTGGCTTCCCGCCATAACTGCAATTCAAGTTGGCGAGTGAGCGCTAACTCACTATCCATACATTTCATTGCCATCATCAGGCAAGCAGGCCCACAGGTAAAGTCGGTTGACTGAGAGTAGTGGGCAACCTCAGGGTGTGTGACTTCAGGCACATGATGCAGCACTTTCATCATACGGATAGCGTCGGCATGATCTTCATAAAAGTCAGTGACAATATCAAACGGCTGATAGCCGAGTTTTTCATATAACTTAATGGCACCGAGATTATCAGGCCGTACTTCCAGACGCAGAAAGCTTCGCCCATCATCCAGCGCCTGTGTTTCGGCTTCCTGCATTAATTTAGCGGCAATACCGGCTTTTCGATAATTCGCATCAACCGCTAATGAATATACCCGGCCAAGTGACGTTCCTTGTGAGTAAAGTAACAACACATAGGCCACCAGAGTGTCACTGGTGGTCGCCACCAACAATAAGCTGTGACCTTTTTTGATCATCCATTTAAAGCTGCGTCTTGAAATACGATCCGTTTCAAAGCACGCTTCTTCTAACTCACTGAGCGCGTTAACATCATCAAGTGTTGCTTCACGCAGCACAAACTCAGCGGGCGTTGTGATTGGCATGTTCAGTTAATCCGTCTAACGCCATTTCAATAACCTGACGGCCACGGAACAATACTAATTCCTGCCACTGTTTTTGATCAGGGCAGAAAAAATCTTGCATAGCGTGTTTTACATCCATCGTGGCATCATCAGACCAGTCCATTTTGCCTTTCTGTTGTAGTTTTTGATCATCCGATAACACTTGCAACATCTGCTGAGTACCAAACGTACCAAACTCCAAGGTTAAAAAGCACACATTATCGCCTTGCTGATGCCAGAAATAATCATGCAAACCGAGTTTTGTTCCAGAGCTGGATGTCCCCAGTGAAGGTTCAGTGACTGTTGCACCAAATAACTCGACAGCATATTGGTGACCCTGACTGTTAACAGGATGATCACAGATAAGCTCACCAAAACCATAGGGGCCCAATCCACTGTGAATATCAATCACGATCACTTGTTTACGTTTGGCAGGTTTAATTTGTGCGGCCAACTGTTCAATAAGCTGACGTGACCATGTGGGTTCGCTGCCGCCATAATAAGGTGCTGAAGCTTGTTCGTATTGACCTTCTGACAATAAATCAAACTTTTCCCTGTCCTGAGCGACGGTGGCAATATCGGTTTTACCTTGTTCCAGTTCTTGCCAGATTTTTGCTGCTTTTGAGGCCGGTAACTCACTGTTGAAATCAACAAAGTTACGGTTCACATCCACACCTTGATCATCACCACGACTGGCCCAGGCAAATCCCCATGGATTGATCGCATGAACCAGGACCACACAGACATCCTGAGGCAGACGACGATAACGTGTCACAAAATCTGCTTGAATTGCTGAGCCAGCGCCACCTTCTACACCGTGTAGTCCGGACACTAATACAATAATATTTTCTGCTTTTGGATTACCCGCCCAGGCAATATCACAAAATAACTTTTCGTTTTTCGGGCCTTTAAGTGGATGAGGAT
>ENA-ORCW01000303-ORCW01000303.1-marine-metagenome-genome-assembly--contig:-NODE-303-length-39801-cov-2.768251_pt1 | contig 39801 bp, 25 predicted proteins | sample MGYA00237784_ERZ508517 | MGnify/ENA primary metagenome ERZ508517 (study PRJEB26187, sample SAMN06268979) | marine metagenome | isolation source: Tt ae E1 feedstock associated aerobic enrichment on... | reverse complement strand
AGCTGCCCTCCACCCGCAACAATCCCCTTGTCTACCGCTTTCGAAAACTGCCGGCCGGTGATTCCTCCCGCCCCTGATGATCATGAAACGTAACCTTCAATCCATTTTCCTCGCCCTCCTGGTAATCCCCGCCTTTTCCGCAAGCCTCCAAGCCGGACCCTCGAAGGAGGCCTGGGTCATGCGCTTTGACAGCGACTGGAGGACAGCCGGCGGCATGCCCGAAAAGGCCATGCTGATCAGCCTTCAGGGACTGGCCAACCGGGACGATGCCCGGCTCTACATCATCCATCCGGCGGATTTCCAGTGGGAGATCACCGAGCCGCTCTACGATTTCTACAAGCGCAAGCACGGCATCCATTTCACGGAAGTCCGCTCCACGGAGGAGGCCCTGCGGCTCTTCAGCAAGTACGCCAAGGGCTATGTCGTCTGGGACCAGGAGGTCCCCACGACCTCCAACGTGGCCTTCACCATCGCCGGGCTGAAGGATGCGGTTGTGGTCACCGGGGACCTGATTCCCCTGGTCGAGAAGCACGGCCTGAAGCAAATCGACGATTTGCGCGGCCGCTATACCGGCCAGACCCACGCAGAGATCTATGCCGACGCCATCGACCGCTACTGGGACCAGTGCAACCGGGACAAGATCATGCTGATGGGCGGGCATCGCGGCCGCGTCATGCAGCCGGCCATGGCCGACTGGGGCATCCGCGAGAAAATGTTCTTCCACGAGCTGTCCGCCGATCCGGAGGAGGCCGACGAGGTGGCACTGAACCGCAAGCTGCTGGAGGACCTGAACGTCGGCGCCATCGTCTTTGGCTGGCATCCCTATGGGAAGGACACCGAGGAGCAATCCACGATGCTGCTGTCGTCCTACGGCCTGAAGATGGAAGGGCTGCACAACCTCCCCAACCTCAGCTACAATTGCCAGTTCAGCTTCACCGAGGGATTCAAGTTCACCAACAACAGCAATGTCGGCCTGGATGAGAAACTGGTAGCTGAGGAGAAGGTCTACATCTCCTTTGTCCAGTCGGACAGCATCGGGATCGGGGTCTGGACCAAGCCCGGCCGGGGCAGGCTGCCCTTTGCCTGGCAGGTCACCATGAACTGGACCGATTTCTCCCCCGCCGCCCTGGAGTATTTCCACGAATCGGCGACGCCCAACGATTACTTCATCGGCGGCCTCTCCGGTCCCGGCTACATGTATCCCAACAACATTCCCAAGGATCGTTTCAAGGTCCTCATGAAGGAAGCCCGGGAGCTGATGTCGCTCCTCGACGAGCACGTCATGGAGATCATGGACAACAGCGTCGCTGACGGCAACGTGGGCACGGTCGATCTGTGGAAGGAAACCGTCGATGCCTACTACAAGGCCTTCCCCGATGTCATCGGGTTTATCAATGGCTACGGTCCCGGCCGGACCTATGACCTGCGGGATTCCCGTCCCATGATCTCATACGATTACTACATCGACCCGAAACGGCCGCGGGAGGAAGTCACCGCCGACCTCAACGAGCTGATCGCCCTCAATGCCAAGCGTCCCTATTTCCTCCTGGTCCACGTTCGCGAGTCGAACGACGTCAACAGCCTGGTCGGCGTCATCGACAACCTCGAAGGTCCCGTCGAAGTGGTGCCCCTGGACGTCTTCCTCAAGCTGGCGGCCAGCAAAAAGACCTACCGGACCCGCTACCGCCAGCCCGATGATCCGGTCCACTTCAAGGGGTATTGAGCCCTGGCCGGCCGCTTTCCGGATGCGACAAAAAAGACCGCCGCACAACGTTCCCAATGGAATCCAGAGCTCACCAATGCGGCTCATGTGTGCGACGGCTTGAATTGTCATCAATGTTAGGGTCCTTCGGGTTCGAGGCAATCATTTCCTTAGCCGGGAACAGGTAAGTCATCGACTTAATCCGGGGTATCAGGGTGCTTTATCCAAAAGACTAATCCTGACATTCCGGCGATCTTTCTTTCCCACGGGATATATTCATGATACTTTTGGAAGAGCTTAAAAACAAGGACCTTAGCCAACACACCCATGGACGATAATACCTACACCCGACTCTGCCCGGCCAGACCCAGTGAAGTTAAGATTCTGGGGAGTAATCTGGTGGATCAGCTGTTGAAAGTGGAGCATGAACTGCAGGGACCTGAGCAATTCCGGGCCAAGAAGAAAATCATCGCTCATTTTGAGGAGAATGAACCGGACATGTTCTCCTTTTTCAAGTCCAGGCAGATCAGCCCCTACCAGTTTCTGGTGCTCGTCCAGCGGGCCTTTGAAACCCAGTCCGATGTGGTATTTGAAGGACACCTCCTGTCCAAGAATGATGCGCTTGTAGTACTCAAGCGATACATTCCCAATTTGCAGTACTTGCAGGACAATCAACTGTATACCACCGCCGATTCCTTCAAGGAGCTGGGGGCTGCGGTTGCGGTGGGGGTCGTGGTCACCGGCCTTACGGAAGCGGTTGGAAGGGAACTCGTTTCAAATCCCTTCCTCTCCATGGAGATGGCGCTCGTGGAAACCTTAAGTATCGCTGTGCTGGTCTTCGTGACTTTTGTTTTGCGCAGGAACAGGAGTGTTTTCCACAAGGCCCCCTGGAACAGTGCCATCTACCTGGCGGCCAACCTCCATGAAACCAATCCCGACAACTGGGAGCAGGTGACATGGGAAAAGATGCAAAAATTATCCAGCCTGTCCGAGGGATTCACGTTCCTGAAGAAGCGCCCCCATTATGAGGCCCTGGACCGGTATTACACCAAATCAACCAGTGAGACCTGACCTGCCCGGTAATCCCTAGGGCCGGGCCGGCCTGAAGACATAGACCCAGCCGCCCTCTTCCGTGAGGCCGGCCTCATCCGCATAGAGCCAGCAATCGAGCTGCAGCGACCAGACATAAGGGGCCTCCTCGACGTAGAGGAGGCCGAGCCAGGGATCGGTATCGACAAAGCCGTTCACTCCGACCGGATAACCCGCCCATCCGGGGGCGCCGGCAAAATCGACAATGTAACGCCGGGTCCCCACCGGCAGGTTGAAGGTGCTGGGGACCTGCCCGTTGATCACATAATTGAAGCCGCCCTTGGTTGAAATGTTAACGTTGCAGGCATGGTGGATGCGGATTCCCGGGGAATCCGGTACCTCGATCGAGCTCTCGATGGCGATCTCCGCCCGGCCGGTGCGTATAAAGACGTCGTAGATCCCCATCATGGAGGCCTGGTGGAAGCGAACGTGATCTCCCACCTTGTAGGCCGCGTACCCCTTCACGCTTCCGTCGTGACTCATGTAGGCGCTCTGGGAGGGCACGTCGTAGGGCGTCTCGCACTGGAGGAAATACAAGGCGCCGTGCTCCCCGTTCCAGATGGTCTGGTATTCCTGGAAGTGCTCGTTGAAGAGTCCGTAGATGGTGACATAGTCGCCGTTCACGATCAGGCCGTTCCTGGAGGTATTGAGGTTCCAGCCCACGCCGGCCCCGTGGTCGGCCCGCCAGATCCAGAAGTGGTCACCGATGACATCGCTGCTGTTGATGACCAGCGCGGTATCGACATTCACCGCCTGGTCGAGGAAGCCGCCCACGCGGAAGAACAAGTCCGCCAGGAGGGTCGGGTTTTCACTGTGATTGGCGACGGCATCGGCGGGTCCGGCCCGGAGCAGGGCGGTTGAGCTGTAGCAGGCATCGAAGAGCAGGCTGGCAATGGTCACTCCGCCCACATCGTCGATGATAATGGCCGCCTCGGGGTTGCTTTCACCCGGTATCAAGGTCGCGTAGCCGGTTCCGAGAATGATGGTATCGGTGAATTTCACCCGAAGAGGTTCGGACAGGTAATACAATCCCGGGGTAAAAAACAGGTGTCGTCCCACATCCAGCTGGGCGTTCAGTTCCTCCGCCGTGGCGCCCGGCTTGGCCACAAAGAATTCGTCCAACAGGTCGTGGACGGTCCCCTGCCCCATGTCCTCAGGTCCCCACGAAACGCCCTTGGAATCGTGCCTCAATCCCGGGCGGAAGACCTTGTAGCGGCCGTCCGACTCATCCAGGAAGAGGAAGGGCTTCTCGCGGACGACGGGCGTTGTGTCGACCCGACTGACGTTGTTCCAGACTCCGCCCGAAGTATTCCAGTTATCCGAGTGCAGAGCCATGTTGACATAAGGGCCGAACTCCACCCCCTGGTAGGCCAGGTTCCATCCCCCGGCGCTGTAGCCCTCGCTGCCCTTCTCGATGTAGGTATTGCGGAAGTACCATTGCTGCTGGGAGAAGGATCCGGCCGCGTCCTCGAAATAGCAGTCACCGGTATACCCGCCGCTGCACCAGCCCTCAAACGCCAACTGGAAATGGGCGCGTTTCTCCGAATAAACCCGGCGCAACGGGGCAGCCTGGGAAACGGCCCACGTGAACCAGCTTTCAATATCGTCGTTGGAGGGTCCGGAAACGGCAAAATTCTCGGCCGAGCGCCAGAAGGTCTGGGTGGCGTTGTTGTCGGACAACGGGCCGGGAGTGAAGATGTTCGAAAGCTGCGTGTCGTAGGGCAGTTTTCCCAGGCCGCCGATGTGGGTGTAGAAGGAAACCCTGAGCTTCCCGGCCCCGGTGTAGTCTCCCGGCTTGAAGAAGAAGGCATACCGGTTCGCGCTGAACTGCGCGTACTGCATCTGGTCGCTGGTCTGGTTGACCAGGCCGCTGACGGCCGCCGGATCATCAGACGGGCTGAAGATATACACGTTTGGACCGAACAGCTCGATCTCCAGGGAAAGGAGGCCAATCTCCAGGCCCTGGGAGTCGTGGACCAGGTAATAGTAGTCGTAGGGATTCCCGGCAATTCCAGTGTCGGCGTAAACGGAATCCGAAACCGTGGCCACCTCCCCATATTGCCCGAACCGTCCCAGCGATCGGCTCACGGTGTAAGGTGCGGTGAAGGAACCGGCCTCCACCCGGTCCGTGAAATCCAGAATAATGTTCCCGTCAACGAGGCTGCATTCCTCAGCGAGAGCGGGAATACAGGACGACAACAGCAGGAAGAGGGCGGTAAGTTTTCTCATTGGCGGGGGTGGTCAGGAAATCACTAATATCCATTTAATCCTCGATCCTGGTGAACTCCAGCCAGTCGATCTTCGCGGAGAATCCCTTGATCAAAATGCGGAAAGTCTGAGGTCCTGCTTCAAGACGGGTATCGAAATGCAGGTCGCGCTCGATGTGTTCCGGCGGGTCGACCAAATCAGCCCCCTCTTCCACCGGACCTAGATCGGTGTAAGAGGTGTCGGTGACCCGCATGCGGATACCGTACAGGCCGGCCTCCGCGACGTCGATCTGGAAGTTGATCCATCCCTCCCTCCGGCTCGACATCAGGGTAAGCGCCCCCCATCCGCCTGCGGAATCGGCGGTCACAATCATCATGTTGTCGACACCGCTGTAGGACTCCGCATCAACCCGGCCCGGAACCGGATGGAAGTGGTCCGGATCAAATGCGGGATAATTGACGTAAAGCTCGCCAAGCGGGGTCAGCGCCCCGCTCCGCCGGTCCACCAGTTTCAACTGCGAATTGATGTTGGCCATGAACCAGGCGTAGCCGCCGACTTTCGGCGAATGCTCCAGGAAGTCCAGCGCCCGTACCGCGTAGTCGTACAGCTCCTCTTCGCTGGAGGCGTTCCAATAGGCGAACTCCGTCACCCAGACCGGCTTCCCGTAGCGGGAATAGGCGTTGTCGACAGCCCAGGTCAGCTCGCCCAGAACACCGTAGGGATGCACGGCGATGCCCTCCAGCGGTGCGTCGCCTCGGTAGTAGTCGAAGGCGTCCAGGAACTGGTCCATGGAGGTGTAGGTGACCGTTTCCCCAAGGATCGGATCGTAGGCGACAATGGACGAACCGGAGGCCGACCCGAGAGCCATCTGCGGTCCGATGAGGGGGATGTCATGGCCTGCCAGGGTGTCCCTGATGTGCTCCATCCAGCTGGCGGTTTCCTGGGGCGTGATGAAGGCCTGCCCCTTCAGGTTGGGCTCGTTGAGGACCAATATATGGGAAGGGGTGGCCCCTCCGTCGAGATACTCCTTGACCCCGTCCAACTGGCCCTGGTTGGCCCCCCAGACCATGGGGATGAACTCCATTTCCCCGTTCAACTCGAGATTGGCCGGGGTGGCGCCCCAGTTGTAAACCCAGGACACCCCCTGGGCCAGCTGCTGCACCTGCCCGCTCTCCAGAAGCGTGGCACAAACTCCCCGCTTCCGGCTCCGCAGGTCCGGTGTGTCATCCGCGGCCAGGGGACCGGGCAACTGCAGCGGCATGGCCAGGAGGAGGAACAGGATGAAGCGGTTCATGGGGATTCAGGGGGGATTGAGGGGCCGGGGACGGGAAAGTTCCGGCTCTGCTTAAAATTTCATGACAATGGTTTGCAGGCCCTGGGCGGATATCTTCAACCGGTTCACCTTGCCGTCCATCGACAGGGTGTAGGGAACGGGTTCACCGGTTGGATTGAAGACAACCGCGACGCGTGATCCGTCCGGATTCTCCGCCGCCAGGCAGAGCAGCCCCTCTTGAGAAACCTCACTGCCCAGGACAACCGATCCGGGACGGATGAAACGACTGAAATGGGCCACGGCATAATACAGGGGTGTGTAGTAGACGGAGTTGGTTTCACCATCCACCAGGACCGGGGCTCCGCAGAAGTTGTCCGCGTGATTGGGACCGCCGTCGAAATCAAGGACGATATTCCAGTCGATCCATCCGGCCATGCCGTGGTTGAGGCCGACCAGGATATCGCGGGTGTAGCGGTAGAACGGCCGGTACTTGGGGTGGTCCTGCTTTTTGTCTTCCGGGGCGAAATAATATCCCCAGTCCGTGGCTTCGGCCCGCCAGTACCAGTCGTCCTCCAGCCAGGAACGATGCGCCTCGTCGTTGCCCATGGCATCGATGCACCCCTCGGAATGAATGACGGGAAACCCGGCAAAGCGCTCGCGCAGTTCGTCCAGCACGCCCGGCAAGGGATCCGTGGTGTGGCTGTACCAATGCACGGCGACGCCGTCGGAATATTTTCTGACCTTCTCGTCGTGGAGCAGGAGCTCGGCCCATTCGATCACTTCATCCCGGTTCTGGTCGAAGATGTAGAGTTCCGGATCGAGTCCCGCTTCCTCGAGAGCCGGGCCCAGGTTGTCGCCGATGAATTGCGCCATTTCCTTCGGCGAGAATTCCATGCTCTCCCATTGCGATCCGTTGCCGAGAGGCTCGTTGAGGGGAGTAATTCCCCATATGTCGATACCCTCCCTCTGGTAGGCCCGCAGGTACCGCACCCAGTAGTCGGCAAAGGTTCCGTAGTGCTCGGGTTTCAGGCGGCCCCCGAAATAGGCGTTATTGTCCTTCATCCAGGGCGGAGCCGGCCAGGGGGAGGCGAGGATCCGGAAGCCGCCCGTGCTTGCCGCCCGGGCGTCCTCAATCAGGGGGAGAACCCACCTGCGGTCCCGCTCGATTGAGAAATGCTCCAGTTCCGTGTCCCCGGCCACCGGCGCATAGGTGTAGCTCCCGGTGGAAAAGTCGCAACTGGCCACCGGCACCCGGACCATTGAGTAGCCTGCGCCCTCCGATCCGAAGTAGCGCTCCAACACTTCCCTTCGCTTCGCCGCCTCAATCTGCCCGAGGGCGTACCCGGAGGATTCGGTCAGGGCTCCGCCAATTCCGAGAATCTCCTGCCGGCGGTCCTCGGGATCGATCCGGATCCGTACCGGGTTGCCGGCATCCTGCGGGTCACAGGACACAGGAACCGCTTCCATCCGCAGACCGGCCCGGTTCGTCTCGTAAACAGTCAACTCCATTTGACCGGCGCCCAGGCAGGCGGCTTGAGCACACAGGCCGGCCAGGACAGCCGGAAGGAGGCGGTAATAATTTGCGGCCCCGGGCAAACCGGTGTCCCGGGCCCGGGCAGGACGACAGGCATGAATTCTCATTGATTGATGGATGGGATAGCTGGAATTACAGCTAAATCTGTTCTGAAAGAACACGCCTGCTGGAATCAAGAATCCAGCAGGCGTGATTTAACATCACTAGTCTGGATAGTCTGTCTCTAACCCTGGCGTCGGCGCCGCACAAGAATGGCGCCTGCAACAAGGACTCCGGCAAAAAGCGCGAAGGTGGAAGGTTCCGGAACCGCGGTGATCCGGTAATCGCCGCCGCCCAGGTCGGCAAGGACCAGGCTGCCGTCGCCGATCCCGTCCAGGTAGCGGACTGCCCCGGTGGAGATGAGGTTGGTGGCGGTGGTTTCGGTGGCATTGTGCAGCAGGACTGATCCCTCCAGGGAGGTGATCGTGGTGTAGCGGTCGGCGGCGGAACCGTAGAATCCGTCGTACAGGCTGGCGTCACCGATTTCCAGGGTTCCGTTCACCTCGATAATGCCCGCGCCATCCGAAAAGGAAACAATGGAACCCACACTCATGGTGGCTTCCGTCGGAATTTGGAAGGTGCCGATCGGCTTGAATTCAGAGGTCGTCTGGAGCAAGCCGCCGGAAAGCAGGTTGACCGCTCCGGAGTTGCCCGGGTCCACCACCAGCAGTCCGCTGTAGGTGAAGTTGCCGGCGATGTTGAGTACGGTTGAGCCGTCGCGAACCAGGTTCCCGGAGGTGCCCATGTCGAAGGATCCCCCGGAATTGACATTCAGGGTGCCTCCGGCGGCCTGGATCCAGGAAATCCCTCCGGTCTGGGTCCAGCTGCCACCCAGTCCGATGGTGACCGTGCTGCCGTTGGAGACGGAGAAATCAGGGCCCGCGTTGTAGATCGTGGCGCCGCCAATGAACGCATCGTCGGTGCCGTTGGTGGCGGGGACCGCATTGGTGTCCCAGTTTCCGGGATTGGCGTAGTCGGTGTCTATCGAGCCGACCCAGGTTACCATGGCTCCTGTCAGGGGCAGGCTCGTGACGAGGACCATGCCCAAAAGGAGGAGACCTTTTTTCATCGTATGCATAGCGTCAGGGATTGTTTGAGTTGGGGATTAATGAGGGCCTGCCGGAGCAGGGCGATTTACTAAGCGGTCAGCAGAATATCCTAACTCCCGCTTGCCCGCATCCCTCATTGGAGGGGTCCCCGCTTAATTTGCCGGTCGGGTACCGGCCGCCTCAGAGGCGAAGAATCCCCCGCTTCAAGGCCACGGAGACGGCTTCGGTCCGGTCGGCCACCCGCAGCTTGGCGAGGATGTTCTTCACGTGGTCCTTCACCGTGTACTCGGAAATGCACAGGGCATCGGCAATCTGCTTGTTGGCCATTCCCTTGGCCAGCTCCTCCAGGACCTGGACTTCGCGGGAAGTGAGGCGCTCGAAGGTCTTGAGCAGGTCCAGCCGGTGGCTCACTTCCTTGGGGATCCATTTCCCGCCGGAGGCCACGGTCCGCAGGGCCGGGATCAGGTTGTCACCGGTCGAGCGCTTGAGGACATAACCCAGCACTCCGGCGTCCATGGCCCGGACGATGTCGCCATCCCCGTCGAAGGCGGACAGCATGAGGATCCTCGCCTGCGGGGACTGCCGGAGGATCTCGGCCGTGGCCTGGGAGCCGTCCTTACCCGGCATCCGGGAATCCATCAGGATCACATCCGGGTGCAGTTCCCGATACATCTCGATGGCCTCCTGACCGTCAACGGCTTCCCCCACGACCTCCATGTCCTCGACGGTTTCGATGAGGGCGATCATCCCCATCCTCACCACGTAATGGTCGTCGACGATGAGTATTCGGATTTTACCGGACCCGTTCACTGGACTTGGCCTTCCCTTTTGGCGTTTTCTTCCTCTCCGGGCGGTTGCATTGGAACCTGCAACTCGATCCGGGTTCCTTCGCCGGGAGCGCTGATCACCTGCAAAGCCCCCCCGATCCGGCGCGAGCGTTCCCCCATTCCGGAGAGCCCGAAGTGTCCGTCACTGGATCCAAGGCAGTTCTCCGGATCGAAACCGAGCCCGTCATCGACTACCCGCAGGACGACCCCCCGGCTGTCGTATTCGAGTCGGAGCTGGACCCGGCTGGCACAGGCGTGGCGGACGACGTTGGTCAACGCCTCCCGGCCGATCCGGAGCAGGTTTTCCTCCGTGATTTCCGAGAGCGGACTGGGCCGGCCTTCCACGGAGAAGTCCAGTCTGGCGGGGGTGCCTTCAAGAATTTCCCCGGCGCTGACCTTCAGCGCTCCCGGGAGATCGAACTCCTCCAGCTCCCGCGAATGCAGGTCCCATATGGACCGGCGGAGTTCCAGCTGGCTTCGGGACATCAGATTCCGGGCCACATCGAGGGGACGCAGGCTTTTCGCCCCGCCCTGCTTGAGCTGCTGACTGGCCGCATCGAGATGAAGGCTGATCCCGGTCAGGCTCTGCTCCACCGTGTCATGAAGCTCCTGGGCCAGGCGCGTCCGCTCGGCCAGCGTGGCCTTGAAGCGGACCTCGCTTTCCTTGCGCTCCTGCATCTCCACTTTCAATTGTTCCGTCCGCTCGGCCACCCTCTGGTCGAGTTCATCATGGGCTTTCTGGAGTTCCTGTTGGGCGGCATCCTTCTCCCGGACCAGGCGGCGCAGGACGGAGTTTTTCCGGACCACGGTGAGGCTCCAGAAGAGGGCCAGGAAACAGAGGATGGAAGTCGCCAGGAGTATCAGCCGGAGCCTGTCCGGGGTCAGCCAGCTGGCCATCTCGAGAATCCGCACATGTTCCGGCCCGGGAACCAGCAGTCGCAGGGATTCCATAGTCCCGACGTCATTCCAGGAGGCGGTCCGGATGCGCAACAGGCTCACTCCGCTGAACTCCACCCGGCTCCCCAGCCTGATGGAGTCCAGCTCCGTCGCCCTGTCCGTGATCGGCCCCTCTGCCGTAAAAAGAAATTCCGGAGTCTGGACGATCCAAACCAGCTGGAACTGTTCCTCCCCTTCGGAGCCTGTCCCGGAAGGGACCATGCTTCGGTCGAGGAGGACCCCTTCCAGGGTCACATAATCCGCATGGTGCCAGCCGGCCGTGAAGGATTCCAGGTCCACCCGCTTGGCCTCCGGAAGGCGGGGCTCCCCCGGCAGCTTGCGGTACTGCGCGTCGTTCATCACCGGCAAGTGGTTTTCAAAGTCGAGGAACCCCACGGCCTCCACCATGTCGCCTGGCTGGACATCGGGACCCGCGCGGCTGCGGACCTGCAATCCCCCCGAGCCGTCCTGCAGGAATATGTCCTTGCCCGGCTGATGGTGGACCACCCTACCCCTGACATGGATCCGACGGCGCGGATCCTGCCCATGGTGGTAGTTGGCCACATTACCCAGGGGAATGACGGGGGAAAGGTAAGGATCGCCCGGAAGGCCGCGGACAACCTCCACATCCCGGCCATGCGGAACCGAGACCTGGATGGAAATCAACTGGCGGGTCTGGCTGTTGAAGGTGGTACCGGCTGATCCCCGGACCAGGACTTCCTTCCCGATGTAATCCTCCACTCCATCAATGGTGCCGGCCGGAACATGGGCCTCGAACCGGTAGGCCCCCGCAACAAGGTAAAGGATCGCCGAGTAATCATCCTTGAAGGCGTCCCGCACCACCCCCTTCACCTCGATCCGCTGGCTGTCCATGGTCCCCGACATCAGCTCCTCGATGGTCACCGGCCGGGCCGGAGGCAGTGGCGCCTGGCCGACAACCACCCACTGCGGGTTTGATACGATGGGAGCATAGCCTCCCGGTTGACTAACCCCCAGGACGTGCACCAGGTCACCCGGTTCCGGGGTTCTGCCACTCACATTGTCCACGAATACGCCGGCCGTATCATCCTGCATGAAGAACCGTCCTTCCCAGGTTTGCGGCACCGCCGTCACCACTCCCCGGAGGGAAATCGGCCGCTGCTCGTAGGCTTCCTCAAGGGACAGGGCCAGAACCGCTTCGGCGGTGTCGATATACGGCGCCGGCCCGGATCCGGATGGCTCTGCGACGGCGGCGAGGGGCATCACGAGCAGCAGCAGGAAGAATCGTTTCATAAACCGACGAAACTCATAAGCGGGTAATTTCTCATGACAATGTTAATAGCTCCTTCCCCGGCGTAATTTCCCACACCGGGGTGCCCGGGTCCCGGATGGAGCTTCCGGGAATTGAGGCCGGCTCGATACCCCCTCCAATGAGGGATGAGATTTGGAGGGGCAATCATTACAATGAGAACCTGTCCTGCATGGTCTGATGCGATCGTGGAGGCAGCCAATCCGGTAGATTGTTCCGGCTTTTATTGTTTAACCCAATATCCCCTCAACCCATGAAACTGAAATTGACTTCCAGCATTCTCCTCGGCTTTGCCGCGGCTTCCTTCGCCAATACCCCCCTGCTCGTGAATACCGACTTCTCCATTCTCAGTGGAGATGGCGCGGCCTGGATCACCAGCTCCAACACCTTCGTCAACGGCAACTGGGTCAGCTGGATCGGTGATGCCTATTCCCTCGACGACCGGGTCGACCCGAGCGGTGCCGGCTTCATCTTCACTTCATGGGATGACGGACAAAGCGACCGGGTGGAAACCTACCTCACCCAGGGCTGGAACGCCGGTCCGGCCGACTCCCCCACCCCCAGCGATTTCCAGACCGGGGATGTCATCGTCTTCAAGGGCAAGGCCATGGCGACCAAGGCCGGAACCGATCCCTCCGACGTGGTGGCCCGCGCCTTCATCAAGGTCCTGGGCTGGAACGAACTAGGCTGGGACCACCAGATCAAGCCCCAGTACAGCGACCTGCTTGACCTCGGGAGCACCCTGGAACCCTTCGAACTGCGGGTCACCTTTCCTGATGTGACCGTCGATACCTCCCTGCAGGTCCTCGACATCGGTTTTGAACTCCACACCTCCTGGGACGGATCCGCCATGGACACCGGCTCCATCTATTTCGAGGACATCGAGGCCTACATCGAAAGTGAATCCGTGGATCCGACCCTCTGGGCCGGCTACACCATCGATGAGAATGGCTGGGTCGATACAGGGGAATGGATGGGCCACCTGTATGTCGCCCACGCTCCCTGGATTTACAGCTCCGCGGACATGAAGTGGCTTTACATGCCGGAAGAAGGCGTCGGGGCCGGCGGTGCCTGGAATTTTCTTCTGCAGTAGTTCCCCGCTCGATACAGGATATCCAGAACGCCGGGGCGTTTCATCCGCAGTCCATTCGGATGGCGCCCCGGTTCTTTTGCGCACCTCCGGTTCGGTTGCCCGATCCGCCCTTTCCCCTGCACCCCGCGCGGCGAGGTCGCGCCCCCAGCGGCAATTTAAACAAACACTCCTACGTGCCCCCGAGGACAACCCTCGCCAGGACCGGATAATGGTCGGACGGAAAGCGGCCGTCCATTGAATCCCTGATGATCGCGGCGGACAGGACCTTCGTCCCCGGCAGGACAAAGATGTAATCGATCTTGTCGCCGGAATTCTCCCCCTTGAATCCGTTGAAGGTGCCGGCCGGCTCCTGATCCGGGTATAATTGCCGGTAGGTGTCGACGAGTTTGACAGGGCTTGTTCCTGCCGGACCCGGCATCCCTATCAGGTACCGGATGGCCGGATTGTCTTCCCCGGCGTTGAAATCCCCACTGAGAATGACCGGGTCGGGATGCGTCCGCTGGGCCATCCTTTCCGCCAGCAGAGCGGCGCTCTTCTCCCTTGCGGGCTGGGACTGGTGGTCGAAATGGGTGTTGTAGTAGTAGAAGGATTTGCCCGTGCGCTTGTCCAACAGGCGTGCCCAGGTGCAAATGCGGAGATGCTTGTTCCCCCAATGGGTGGATGGGACTTCCGGGGTCTCCGAAAGCCAGAAGGTACCCGAATCCATCTTCTCGAAACGATCCCTTCGGTACAAAATGGCAGCATACTCCCCTTCCCCGCCGGGATCCCGGCCAATGCCAACAAATGCAAATTCCGGGAACCGGTCCAGAATCGCCTCCAACTGGAATTGCAGGGCCTCCTGGAGGCCGATCAGCTCCGGTTGGTATTCCTCAATCACCCCCACGACGAGATCCTTCCGGAATTCCCAGCTGTCTGCCCCATCGTCGGCCAGCCCGTAACGGATATTGAAGCTCATGACGTCCATGCTTTCCAGTTCCTGCGCGGCGGCTGGCGATTCTTGAGGGCCACGGCAGCCGGTTATGAACGCGCACATCAACAGGATACAGGGTAACAGAAATCTCCAGATCCTCATCCAGGTTAATGAAATGACCTGTAATGCGGTGGATTTCAATGACGAAGGCACTGTCCACCGCGAACTTCCTGAATGCAGTTACCGCCTTGAGGAGCGAATCGCCATCGCCATGGTCAAGGATCCCAAAGGCCAGTCCCGAAGGGACGCCATAAGCCAAGCGCCAGTCCCGAAGGGACGCCATTACCAAGCGCCAGTCCCGAAGGGACGCCATGAGCCAAGGGCCAGTCCCGAAGGGACGCCATAACCAAGCGCCAGTCCCGAAGGGACGCCATAACCAAGCGCCAGTCCCGCAGGGACGCCATGTTAGAGCGAAGGGCCAAGGAATCCCGCGCAGCGGGATGACGCGGCCCTGGAATAAGGGCAACAACCGAGAATAATAGCCCTGAAAGGGCGACATATAACTGCTTTTTCCTTTCAAACCCGGGCCGGATTGGCATGTCGCCCTTTCAGGGCTCTGGTTCTTGTTGTGCATCCGGTTCCAGGGCCGCGGCCTGACGGCCTTGGCCCTTCGCTACAACATTCCGCCACTTCGAGGCGGGCGGCGATTTCTGGCGGAACTCCCGGGCCCTGGCATTAGAATAACTGCTTGCCTGCATTATTTTTCATTGATGGCTGAACTGGCATTTCCTAAGCTGATCCTGTTCCCATGAAGATGATCACGCTTGGATATCGCGAACAGCTGCCGCACCGGGACATCCTCTTCATCACGCGGCACCTGGCCCACGGGGAGGCGGAGATCAATTCCCTGATGCGCCTCCTGACGGACCCGCAGACGGTGGATGAGATCCTGGACCTGCCCGCCCTGTATCAACTGGTCCTGGACAGCATCGAGTACCTGCAGATGTCGCCGCGTCTCTATTTCTACATTCTGGTCCGCAACGCCCTGCTCAAGGCCGGCATCACGGATGCCGAGCTGGCCGATTACCTGTCGGGAGTCCTGGAGGTCTTCGGACAGGAAGGCGTCGGCAAATGCGGCACCGCCCGCGGGGTCTTCTACGTCATCGACTGGCTGCAGCAGCTGGAACAGGCCCCGCCGGAGGACCACTTTGAATTGTATGTCATGGCGGGGAACCGCCTTCTCTTCCTGACCGGCATCTTTCCCGGTTTTCTGAGGGAACGAACCCGCCGCCGCGGTGCCCCGTCGCTGGAATTCTACGAACAGGTGGGCCGGCACTTCTTCAATTCCGCGTCCCTGCATCCGCTCAGCCGGCTGTGCGATACGGATGAACTCTACGGCCGCCTGGCCGACAGCTTTACCGATCTGCGCCACGTGCTGAACGACTTCTCATCGCGGCTGGTCTTCCTTGAAAGCTGAGCGCCCCCCGGGCATTTACGGTAAACAGCTTCCGGTGCTCACAGGAGGCGGCGATTGCTTAAGATCGGCATTCCGATGTTTACCCGATCGACCCGACTCCTTTTTTTCTCCCTGTCCCTGGCCAGCCTCTCCATGGCATCCTTGCCCGGAGAGGTATCGGAGCTCCCGGACCTGGAATCCCTGAGCGGGGTTCATCCGCGGCTCTTTGTCACGGCGGACGATTTCCAGGCCCTGCAGGAACGCCAATGGGATTCCCTCGGCGAACGCTACCTGGAGTTCCTTCATGACTCCGGAGAGGCCATGCTGGGACTGCCCCCGGTCGCACATGAATTGTACGGCTACCGGATGCTCGCGCAATCCAACCGCATTCTCAAGCGCATCGCCACCTGGTCCCTGCTCTACCGGATGGAGGGCGATACCCGCTACCGCGACGCGGCCATCCGTGAACTGGAGAACGCCACGGCCTTCAGCGACTGGAATCCCCAGCATTTCCTGGATGTCGGGGAGCTGTCCCTGGCCGTGGCCATCGGCACCGACTGGCTCTGGGACGAGCTCAGCACGGACCAGCGGGACCGCTTCCTGGAAGCGATGAAAACCAAGGCCATTGAGCCCTCCCTCGACGAGTCCGATCCCCTCAACTGGTGGCTCTACTATTACAATAACTGGAACCCGGTCTGCCACAGCGGACTGACCGCCTCCGCCCTTCTGCTTGCCGAACGTGAACCGGAGCTGGCCGCCCGGGTCATGGACCGCTCCATGCGGGCCTTCCCCTACGCCCTGGAATCCTACCACCAGGACGGGGCCTATCCGGAAGGTCCCGGCTACTGGGACTACGGGACCAATTTTGCCTGCCTTTTCCTGAACCTGATCGACCGGGCCTTTGGTTCCACCCTCGGCCTGGATGAGGATCCGGCATTCCGCGCCTCCGCCACCTACCGTGCCATGGTCGTGACTCCCACCGGCAAATTCTACAACTACGCCGACGGGTCGGCCAAGGACCGGTTTGCCGTCGCTACGGCCTGGTTCGCCTCGCAATACGGGGACCCGGCCGGGGATTTCGAAATGAGGCGCGGACTGGAAAACTGGCTCGACCGCGGGGAATGGGAGCCGGAGGACAACTCGGGCCGTCTCATGCCCTTCCTGGCCCTGTGGTATCCCGATTCCGCGGAAGCCTCAACCTCCGGCAAACCCCGACTGCCGAAGACCTGGCTCGGGCGCGGTCCCAATCCCGTCGCCTTTGTCCGGGAAGGTTTCACGGGCCCCGACGATTTCTTCCTTGGCTTCAAGGGCAACGACGGGTCCGTCAGCCACGCCCACCTCGATGCCGGCAGCTTCATCCTTGAGGATGAGGGCGTCCGCTGGGCGGTCGATCTCGGCTCGCAGAACTACGGCAGCATCGAGAAGCTTGGCTTTGGGCTCTGGGACCGGCGTCAATACTCCGATCGCTGGCGGGTCTTCCGGCTCGGCTCCTACAGTCACAACGTCCTGCTCATCGACCAGCGCATGCAGGGCGCCGAGGTCAAGGCGAACATCACTTCCCTGGACCGGCAAGGCGACCTCGTGGAGGGAGCTGTCGACCTGCTTCCGGTCTATTTCGGCCAAGCCAAATCCTACCGCCGCACATTCCGGATTCATGACTTCTCGGTAGTGGAAATCATCGACCGGGTCCGGGGTGCCCGGGAACGGACGCAACACCAGGGGCGCACCCCGGCCACCCTGCGCTGGCGGATGCTGACCGAGGCGGAGGTCACCGTCGAGGACCACGAGGCGATCCTGCGGCAGGACGGAAAGACCCTCCGCCTGGTCGTCGCCGAGCCCGCCGGGGGATACCTGCGGGCGGCCCCGGTCGATCCTCCGCCCAATTTCTGGGACGCGGCCAACCCGGGCGTCACCGCCATCGACTTCTGGTGCCAGGCCACCGATTTCGGCGACCAGGATGTGCGGGTGGTGATGAGCACGGACTTCGAGGCCCTGGACAGGATCCTGGAGGAATAGCCCGGCGACCCTCAGCCTGTTTGAATTGCCGGACAGGTATAGGATCGGTCAATGCACCCTACTTGTACTTGAGGTACTCCGCTTCCGGGACCGGGGGCGCTTCCTCCACCTCGGCGGGATCCGGCAGGCGCCACATGTAATCCGGATCGATCCGGGGAAGGCGGCCGCCGTACTTCCGCATCAGCCGGATCTTGTTCTCCAGGAGCTGGCCGAAGTTCGGCCCGTAGTCGTGCATCCATTCGCCGCCGGGGTGGATCGGCATGAAGACGATGTCCGTCGATTTCCAAAGCTCCAGCAGCTCCTCCGTATTCCGCAATTCACTTTGCACCATCTCCCGGGTCATTCGCAGGTACTCCGCGCGGTCGCTGTCCCCCTCGGCGTCCAGGTAGCCATGCACGGCCACGATCCAGGCCGCCACATTGCGAAGGGTCAGGCTGTAGCACCGGTAGGCCCGCAGCCGCACCTCGAGGTCCGCCATGACCCGGCGGGCCGGGTCCTCCTGGGCCAACTTGTCCAGCGCGTCCCCCAGTTCCCTGATGGCCCGGGCGACCATCGGCAGCGTATCCTCGTCAAAACGCCTGACAAAATCACTACATTCCTCGCGGCTGTGGATTTTCCAGAGGGCATCGGCCTGCAGGTCGACGTTATGCGGATTGTTGAAGGTGGTCAGCATGTAATCCTCATAGTAGGCCCGCTCCCGCACGGGTATGGCCTCGATGTCCGGCACGAAGGGCCGGACCCAGAACCGGTACCAGGCAAATCCCAGGCCGCCATAGAGCGGCATCACCGGAGCCCCCCTGACGGCGGCGTCCGAAAAGTTCCAGATCCTGACCAAATCCCCGGCATGGGCCTGCCCGACCAGGTTGCTGGCGGTTTCCTGAAGCAGCCCGTCTAGATCGAACCCGCCCTTCAACTGGAAGGTATTGAGGACCTCCCGGTTGATGTCGTAGGGGGCCAGCGAGGGCGGATCGAGCTGCACTTCAAGCCGCGATGTACCGGCTTCCATTTCCCGCTCCAGCGCCTCATAGGTCAGCCGTGGCGCGGGAAGGCCGGGGATGTAGGGATTGCCCTTGGCGGAAGCGCTGCCGACCCGGTAGGAATGGCGTTTCTCGAGACGCTCATTCCGTTCGAAATCCTCGGTGATGTCCATCCGCTGGGTCTGGACCCGGCGGTCCAGTCCCTCCCCCAGCCCGTCGTAGATGATCTGCTTTTCCTCCTCGATGTTGTTCAGTCCCATGAGGATGCGGAAGTCCGGATTCAACTCCCGGGCCGCGTCCCGCAGGGTCTGGTAGTACTGGATGACCAGGCCGGCGGCCTTCCGGGCAATTTCCCCGGCCGGACGCCACTCCCGGACCAGGTAGAGCCCCCCGTTCCGCCCCGCGTAAAGGCTTTCAGTGTATTCGAACCCGGCCCCGCTGTCGTTAATCAGGGTGGCCAGGAAGCCGATCTCCGGCACCTCCCGGAGGAGGTTCTGCATCAGCGTGGCGTAATGCCAGCGGACCAGCGGATGGGCCAGGGTCAGGGTGTAGCGCGGACGGTAGGACCGGAACGGATGGTCGACGCGGGCCCCGCGCAGGTAGGGATACTTCTCCAGCAGCGACTCCGGCACGGAACGCGGATTGGCGATGTGCATGCCGGGCACGAGGCCATACTTGACCGCCAGGGCGGCCTGTTCCCGGAGGAAATTCAAATTTGCCTGCAGGTATTCCGGCGGATAGGTGCCCCGGTTCAGGTCGGTTTCCACATACTGGTCCAGGTCCGGCAGGTATTGGTAGAACCGGTAATAGATTTCCCCGGGCGGGCCGTCCTCCATCGCGAATGGCTGGGGCAGCGCATTGACAATGACATGCGAGGCGCCCAGACGGGCCATTTCCCGGATGGCGCTTTCCGGATCGTACCCCACGGAAAATCGCCTCCAGAAGCCGTAGTACCCGTCCTCCCCGACAATGGTCTGGAATGCCGGAGACCGGCGCTCCGCATCGGCAAACAAGGTCGCATCCTGGTCCGCCCACTCATCCCGCACCCGGCAGAACAAGGCGTAGAGCAGGTTGCCTTGGGAGGCGACCAGGCGGACCGGCCCCTCCCCCGGGATCTGGAAAAGCATCCAGGCAGGGTTGTCCTGAGCATCCCCGGAGGTATCCTCCACGGCAACCTGCAGGGAGCGAGAGTCAGCCTCGGCCCGGTCCTGGGCAGCTGTTACAATGTTAGCCCCGGGACAGTAGGCTTCCCGAATCGCCTCCGCCACGGTCCGGCTGACCGGCTCGGATGCCTCGGGAATGACGATGACCTCAAGCGCCTCCAGCGACTCCCTCACCGTGCCGCCACGGGCGGGCAGAATCGATGAGAATATGAGCAGGAAAACGGAAAGAAGACGGGACAGGCGCTTGAATCCAGGCATGACCCGATCCTGCGGTTTTCATTCAGCCCGGCAAAGTCCGGCAGGTTTTCCAGTAAACCGCGCCGGAGCGGAGGGACACCCCTTCCCTTACCTGCTGTTTATTGGTTCCCGGCTTGCGCAGACTCTCCGGACAGGCGCGCTTTCCATTCCGGATAGTACTTGTCGAACAGGCTCTGCGGCCAGGTCCCGAGATAGGAGTAGCCGGTGCGGCGTTCCTGTTCAATCTCGTTGTAGTCCCACTCCTTCTTTCCGTTCCGTCCCACGTACATCGGACGGTTGGTCTTGATATCGTAGAACCGGGCCCAAAGGGTCGGCCCGCCCTCGCCCTTGACCAGGCGCCGGTCAAATCCGTCCGGAGCGTCCGGATCGGGCGTCTCCACCAGCTTGTATCCCGTGATCGCGGACTCCTTGAACCAGCGCATCGCGGACTCGATGGCGTCCCGGATTTCAGGTGAAGGATTGTCGATTTCCATCAGGAAACGCAGGATGGACACACTCTCCATCCCCGAAAGCGAGGGCAGCTCGTAGGAGCGCGCCTTGACCGGGCGGAGCTTGCTCCGGTGGTGCTGGGCGCACCAGACCGTCTTCTTTCCATCGACGACAACCTGTGTCTGCAGGATGCAGTCCAGGCCGCGCTGATAGCTGTCTATGGCCCGCTCCCGCATGTCCTCGCCGACGAATGCAAATTCCGGATCACCATCCGCTATCTTCTTCATGACGGTCATCACCCCGATCATGGCCCCGTCATTGTAGGTGATGTGGACCGCGTAATCCCTCGCATAGGGATAAAACTGCGGCCAGCCCCCGTTGCCGTACTGGGCCAGCAGGAGGTATTCGATGCCCCGGTTCAGGCTGTCCAGGATCTCCGGGTGGGGAAAGCCCTGGTAGACCTTGGCCAGGAAGAGGATGTGTCCCCATGTGGCCTTGTTGTCGATCGTCGCACCACCGTGCTCGACCTTTTCCTTCAACAGCTCGACCACCTCGTGAGGGGTATACTCCTTCAGGTAGTTGATGTCCTTTGGCCATCCGCCCTCGCGGTATTGGAAGCGCAGGATCCGGGCGGCCGCCATGACCCCGTCTTCACTGCCGCACCAGGCGGCGTCCTTCTTGAGCAGGTCCGACATGCTCATGTTGACATCGAGCTCGGCCTGAAGGGTATGCATCCATGCCGTGAACAGGCCGAGGGCCACCATCAGGCTCCGGGGTATTTTCATCTCCATTCGTTCTCCTTACCATAAAACCGGCAAACCGTAAAGCCGCCGGCCCGACTCGAAGAGCCGGCCGGGATCCACCGCGCGTCAGCGCCGCGTCATCCAGCCTAGAAACTGCCGCTCAGGCCCGTGACCCACTCGCGGTGGCCGTCATTGTATTCCTGCACGAACTGGGGATAGGTGTCGTAGGCAACCTCCAGCGGCTCCTCGAAGACGTTCTTCACGTCGAGGAAGAGCTTCATGTGCTTGGTGATCCGGTACTGGAAGGAGAGGTCCACCTGGCCCCGGTCCTCCTGGTAGATCTGGCCTTGCCGGTCCAGCACGTTGCGGGCAATCCGGTCCACAAAATTGTAGGTGGCCCGGGCGTTGAAGGGTCCTCTTTCGTAGATCAGCTGAACATTAATGATGTTTTCCGGCTGGTTGGTCAGGCCCTTGCCTTCCTCGATGCGGTCGATGACCGGGATGCCGCTTGTAATCGTGCTCTCGGCAAAGATCGGCCGGGACTCCTCCCCGGTGTTCCAGGTGTAGTTCAGGACATAGCTGAAGCCCTCGAGGAAGCTCGGAAGCATGTCCAGCTGGTCGGCCCATGAGAACTCGATCCCGTAGATTTTCTGCTTACCGCCGTTGGCGAAGAAGCGCGTGTCAATCTGGCGGCTCTGGAAATTGCCTTCGTCATCCTCGTAATCGTATTCGGTCCTCAGGGTCTGAGGATAAATGAAATCGCTGATCTCCTTGTAGAAGCCGGAGACGGAGAAGATGGCCCCTGGACGGTAGTACCATTCCCATGACAAATCATAGTTGGTCGCGGTCTGCTCCTTGAGGTTGGGATTGCCGATGCCCCAGCTTTCATCGTCCTCAAGGTTGGAACTGATGATCGAGGTCCACTCGTCGCGCACGACCCGGTTGTCGAAGGGCACGATCATGTCGTAGTCCGGACGGGCGATGGTGCTGCTGATGGCCGCGCGGAAGACATGGTCCCCTACCCGGTAGTTGGCGTTGGCGCTGGGCAGGAAGGTCGTGTAGGTCCGTTCGCGGACAATATCCTCAAGCACGGGCAGGCCGGGCTCGGGAACGGGGATCGCCGAGGCCTTCCAGGTATTCTTGATCTCCGTCCGCTCGGTGCGCAGGCCGCCATTGAGGGTCAGCCCGGATATGCGCTTCACGGCCATGACATAGGCCGAGAGGATGGTTTCCTCGGCGTCGTAGTTCTTGGACGAGACGGCGACAAAGTTGCTGCTGCTGTAATCGCCTTCAAACTGGTCCTGGTTGGCGTTGAAATAATCGAATACCGCGCTGACCGGAACCCAGGGACCGACATCGCCGTAGAAATTGTCAAAGGCGGTGAACTCATCGTAGAAGACATCCGCGTAGTCCGCGTAGGTGGGCACCGCGTCAAAGTCGATCGGCCGCCAGTCCTGGATGAAGTCCCGGTTGGAGCGCTCGGTCAGCTTGCCCCAGACTCCCGTCTTCATATTGAAAGTGTCGGTGAACTGGTACCTGAAGTTGACCTGCCCCTGGTAGGCGTCCTCGTCCGAGGAGATGGTGCGCTCGCGCAGGCGCCGGAAGCGGCTGGTCTCGAATGCTTCCGAGAAGGCGTCAACCGGAGGGTCCACCGGGATCAGGCTTCGGCGGTCGATCACCCGCCAGGCGTTGATCGTCGGCATCAACCGGTTGCTGAAATCATAGTGCCAGCGGAAGGTCTCCTCCAGGGAATTGCTGTTCGGGTCGAACTCCGCATCGTTCTGGAAGACATCCTGGGTGCTGTTGTTGAAGTTCAGCTCGTAATCAAGGGTGAACCGCGAACCCGCCGTGACGCCGCCGAAGGAGTACCGGTACTGGTTCTCCTTGCGGTCCGGCCGCTCCTCGAAGCGCCGCACCAGCCGCAGGTCGTTCGACTCCTTGGCCGGGGTGACGATGACCAGGCCATCCTCGTCTTCCTCCGGGTTCCAACGGTCCCCGTCGGAGCCGAGAACCCCGTCACCGTCGAGGTCTTCCCAGTAGCCCATCGGATTCCCCTCCGGATCGAAGAACCAGTAGGCGTTGGCCGCGGCTGAGGTTTCCCCCTTGCGTTCATCCAGGTCGCGGAAACGGAGGCGGTAGCGCCGGTAGTCCCGCTCGCGGATCTGGGCCCAGGGCCGGAAGTAGAGGGAGGTGGTGTCGGACACCTTCCAGTCAAGGGATCCCGAGATGGTGATCTTGTCCTCATCCTCCCGGATGTCGCGCGGATCAAACTGGTCCCACTCGGGGACGGTGTCTTCAAAGATGTAGGGATCGACATCCGGATCGAAGGGAATGCCGGCCAGGAGGTTCTTGAGGATCTCCTGGTTCAGGAGGCGGGAAGGATAATAATCGTACTCCATCGACCACAGGTAGCGCTCCCGGTGCTGGTAGTTCAGGTTGATGGTCATGCCCACCGTCTTCTTCTTGTTCAGCGGCCCGCCGTAGAAGAACGTTCCGGCGTATCCGGTGCCGCCCCCTTCCTCATAGTAGCGGCCCTCGGCCTTGAACTTGATCTTGCTCTCCGGATATTCGAGCCCGGTCGAGGTGATGACGTTCACGATGCCCCCGATCGAGTCGGCCGGAAGATCGGCGGTCAGGGCCTTGATGACCTCCACGCCCTCGACCGCTTCCGCGGGGATCGAGCTGACGTCGAAGTTGCGCGTGTCGCCCCCCAGCCCGGTCGAGAGGCCGAGATTGGGCTGGGAAAGCCCGCTGCCGTTGACGAAGACATTGTTCAGGCGGCCCTCCACCCCGCGGATGGAGACCTGGCCGTCCACCACATTGACCCCGGGAAGTCGGGTCAGCGCCTCCCCGAGGGTGTCGTCCGGGAGATTCCCGATCGCGTCGGAATCCAGATAGCTGCCGATCCGGTCGGCTTCCTGCTTTTTCAGCAGGGCCGATTCCTGGGCCCCGGAATACACATTCAGGGCCTCCAGTTCGAAGATTTCCTCCTCCGGTTCGTCGTCCGTATCCGTCTCCTGGGCCCGAAGGGCAACCGCAGGGAAGGAGAATAGAGCAATGAGAGAGAATAACAGGGTCCGCCTAAGGATGGGATTTTTCATGCGCGGGAGTATGGTCTAGGGTGGTTAAGTTTAACGATCAAACTTCTACACGTGCAGGTTAAAGGATCAAGCGATTTGTCCGGCAGCGCAGTTCCCGAAGATAATTCTTCCACGGAGGCATGTGGACACGAATTTTTTTCTCACGGAGGCACCCGGGCACGATTTTTTCTCACGGAGTCACGGAGCCACGGAGGGCTATTACAAAATTGCCTGATTTCTCCGTGCCCCCGTGCCTCCGTGAGAGAACTTAACAAAACATCATGGGGCGTCGGAGAGGCGGTAGAAATCGGGTTCAGCGCCGGCGGGCGCCTCCACATGGACCGCTCCCGAGGAACCGGCCTCGGCGCCCGGGAAGGCGGACCAGGAAAGGATATCGTGGGAGACCTGGAGCTGCTGGTTGTTGAGTTGATTCTGCCAGACCAGAAGGAACCCTTCCGGGTCCGGCTCGATCCAGAACCCGGGCTCCGGATAGAGATGGTTGACCAGCCCGTTCAGGTAATCCTCCAGATGGGTATGACCGTCCCCGTCCGGATCCCCGTTCCGGTCCGCGGCATTGTTTGGATTCAGGTTACGGGCCAGCTCCCACTCGTCCGGCATCCCGTCGTGGTCCAGGTCCGAAGGAGCGGGAAGTGATTCCAGAACCGGCCATCCCCCGACCTGCGATTGGGAATCAATGATGCCGTTGGCGCCGTAGGTGGCGGTGCCGGTCTCAACTTCATGAATGATCCGGGCATCCACGCTGTCCCGGACCGGGAAACTGGCCCCGGCCCCTTGCAGGACTCGCGTATAGGCATTGTCCCCGGCCTGCTCGGTGAGCGGTTCCGCGGGCACCGCTGATTCCAGCCGCATGGCCTCCTTTTCCGTGCTGCTGGGGCCGTCCACGCCCAGCCAGTTGTCGGCGCTGGTCGAGGCGCTGGCGACAGTCACGTTGTCCGCCATGTAGAATTGGCTGTAGACGCCGTTCACGTCATAGGGCTCGATGATGCGGTCGCTCTTGCTGCCCGGGGTGGCCGGCCCGGGCTTATAGTAATTCCCCACGAAATTGTACAGCGACGGCAGTCCGTCCGAGCGCGGTTCGCCCGCATAGCAGCTGTTGTCGCTCCAGTTGTAGACGACATTGTTGCGGAGGTCCACCTGCTCGCGGGTGTAGTAAACGCCGTTGCGCGAGGTGGGCATGTTCCGGCTGCCGTTCAGGCGGGGATTGCGGCTGGTGTGGTGAGCGAACAGGTTGTGGTGGAAGGTGGCTCCCTGGCCGCCCCAGATACCCCCGTAGCCATGGTTGCTCTTGGAGTGCAGCGACAACCGCAGGCTTTCCGAGGCGATGCACCACTGCATGGTGAAATTGGAGTTGAAATAGGCGGAGGCCGTTTCGTCGATGGACCAGGAAAAAGAGCAGTGGTCGATGATCACATTGGAGGTGTAGCGGCAGAAAATGGCGTCGCGGCTGTCGGCGTTGAGCTCGCTGCCCTGGTCCCCCACCCGGACCCGGAGAAAGCGGATAATCACGTTGTTGGCATTCACCAGCAGGGAATAATTGGCCAGGCAAATGCCGTCCCCGGGAGCCGTCTGCCCGGCTATGGTGATGTTGGGATTGTTGATCCTGAGGTCCGAATTCAGGTAAATGGTTCCTGAAACCCGGAAAACGACCGTCCGTGCGCCGCTGGCGGAGACGGCCGCCCGCAGGCTTCCGGTTCCGCTGTCGTTGAGGTTGGTGACCTCGTAAACGACTCCACCCCGGCCGCCGGTGGCGAACCGGCCATACCCCTCCGCCCCGGGAAAGGCCAGGGGCTCGGCCGCATGGCTGGAAAACGCAAAAAGGAGCAGCATTACAAGTCCGACAAGCCAGCGCTCGAGGGGCGATCGTTCTGGGCGAGATTTCATCAGGAATGCTCAAGTCAGAAAAATCCGCTCCCGGCAAGGATCATTCGTTAAACCACGGAAACAGGCGGCCACGGTGTCCTGGCCCTGGAACCGGATTGTTTCTGTCATTCCCGTTGACAAGAATCATAGCCATTCAATACCTTACAGGTGAGTGTCCGGGCTTGCTGCCCGGGCGAGACGAACCCATAATCCTCCTTAGTTACGCATGAAAAAAATCACCCAGGTAATTTCACTCCTCGCCCTCGGGTTGCTGGCCCAAAGAGCCGTCGCCCAAACCAGTTTCGCCGGCTATGACTGGTTCGACGACAAGGTCATGATGTCGATCAGCGGCGACACCCTCGTCGCCAACGTTGGCACCAGTTCCTCCTCCTGGATGGTCTACCTCCGTCCTGAAAACGATCCGGTCGTCCTCGCCAATCCGGGTGAGAAGCTCGTCATCACCGTGAAATTCATGCTGTCCGGAGTCAACGTCTCCAATACCAGCCAGAATTTCCGCATCGGCATCCTCGACACCCCTGGGGATCTCCGGGTGACCACGGATGACGATTCTCCGGACTCGGGCGCCTACACCGGATATGCCATGTTTGGCAACATGGGCCAGGTCACCGACAACAGCGGAGCTTTCCAGATCCGCGAGCGGAGTGCTGAAGGCGGAGCCTTGAGCAGCTCCAGTGTCTGGGAGTCCCAGGATTCAGGGATGGGCAAGCAGGTCATCGGCTACGCGGACGATGTTGAGTACACCTTCACGGCCTCGATTGAACGCACCGACAATGGTTCCGCCAAGGTGGATTACTCCATGACCGGCGGGAGCATCAATGGTACGGGCTCCGTCAGCGTCTCCTTCCTCGACGGCACGCCGCAGCCCTTTGTTTTTGACACCCTCATGTTCCGCCCGAGCAATGCGGTGACCACCGCCAACACCTTCACCTTCACCTCCTTCACCGTGGAAGCGCCGGAAGGTACAGGCGGACCGACCATGGGCCCCGGTTATTTCGGCAACTATGAGGTCATTACCGGCACGGATGGCCAACAGCTGGTGGACACCGGAGCCTGGCTGGGCTGGGTGGAAGTCACTTCCTACCCGTGGGTCTACATGTACAGCACCAGTTCCTGGGAATACATGGCCGATCCGGACATGACCGGAGACAAGGATGCCGGAGGTGCCTGGTTGTACCTCGTCCGCTAGGCCTGATTGAAGCGCCCGCAATGAATTTCAAGGCCCCGGGCAGTTTCCCGGGGCCTTTTTTAATCCCTGCCCGGGAGAATGGGTCTCCGGGTACTTTTTCTGAAGACTGGAAAGCCTGATGCAATCGGCAAGCGCGCTCCTCATTCCCCTCCTTCTCTTCTCCACGCTGCTTCCGGCTGCGGACGACGGATCCGGTTCCGTGCCCCGCGACAATTCGTATACGCTGGATAGTGCCTACGCGAAATATCGCGTCCAGTACCCCTTCATTTCGCCCAGGCGCTGCAATCCGGAAAATTGGAACCTCAGGCATTCCGGGATTGTCTATTCAGCAATCGGACCGCGCCGGCTGAATTTGGACATATTCGCTGACGACAAGGCCCCCGCCCGGCCGAGGCCGGTGGTCCTGCTGATCCACGGAGGCGGATGGCGTTCCGGCGACCGGAGCCTGATGTATCCACTGGCTGACTACCTGTCGAAAAATGGATTCGTGGCCGTTCCGGTGGAATACCGTTTGTCCCCGGAGGCCCGTTATCCCGCAGCCGTGGAAGATATCCGCTCGTCCATCGCCTGGGTCCGGGAACACGGACCGGATTACCAGGCCGACCCCAACAGGATAGTCCTCCTCGGCTGTTCCTCCGGGGCCCAGCTGGCCGGGCTGGTGGGATTGACCGAGGGGACCGGCGAAGGACCTGGCGAACCAGGATCCCGAGCAATCCAGGCCATCGTCAATATCGACGGCATCATGGACTTCAGTTCCGCCGAGGCCCGGAAGTATGAGGATGATCCGCGCAAGGAGGAAACCTCGGCCGGCCTTTGGCTGGGAGGCCGGTATGACGAGCGGGAGGCGGTCTGGAAATCCGCCTCACCGGTATACCATGTGACCCGGGACGCTCCCCCGATCCAGTTCATCAACAGTTCCCAGGCCCGCTTCCACGTTGGCCGGGACGAGGTCATCGCGAAACTGAACCGGCATGGAATCTACAGCACGGTTTACACGCTCGAGGATGCTCCGCATTGCTTCTGGCTCTTTGACCCCTGGTTCGAGGTGACGGCCGGGCAGGTATCGGATTTCCTGGGAACCCTCTTCCCGGAAAGGGAGGATGCTGAATCCGTCGAAGACCCGGACAACCAGACGGCATCGGCTAACTGAGCACGCCCGCCAGCAGCTGGCGCAACTCCCGGCCGGCCGCCTCGATCTCCTCCCCGTTGCCCTTGCGGACGGCGCGGACAAAACGGGTGACCCGCTTCAGCTCATCCTGTTTCCAGGCACTGGAAGGTCCCTGTTTCACCTCGCCGCCGCCGAGCTTGACGCTGGTCTCCTGCCGGGCATGGGCCCAATTTGAAATGAACAGGGCATAGAGGAGAAAGCGGTCCAGCTGGATAAAGGGGAAGCGGTCGGAGACGTTGGGGCCGACAGTCAGCTTCAACCCGCCAAGGGGAAGGTGGCTGATCTTGACCCGGGCCAGGTCCTTTCCTTTCCAGAGGGCCGATCCTGCACCCAGGGCGGCCCCGATGGAGGCGAAGACCCCGAAGGTGATGCCGGCCGCCGCAATGTCCGCCCCCGCTCCAATCCCGGCCCCGAGCAGGGCCCCGGCGATGGCCAGTTGCTTCTGGTTCAGCCCGAGGGCCTGCCAGGTCCGCTCCGAGAACAAATCCTCACTCAGGATGGAGTTCTTTGGAAGCTCCACCGAGACCCGCCGGATACCGTAGATGTCGCGGGTCTCGTCCCGGAAGCGGCGCTCGATCTTCTCCAGCTTTTTCCGGTACTCGTCCTCCAGGCGACGGCGTTCCAGTTCCACCCCGCTTTCCTTATCCAGGAATGAACTGCAGCTGCACCGCAGGGCCTGCTCAAGGTAATCGACAATGGCTTCCGCGGTACGGTCCACGGCCCGTTTCCGGTCCAGCCGGAGCAGCTCGATGGCCCGGCTCAGGGCCGGCTCCCAGTCCTGGTCGATGCTCTTCAGGGCCTCCAGCAGCTCGATCCGGTCCGGGTAGCGCGCGGTCTGGGCATTGAAGGTGCGGACCGAGTTGAAGTGCTGCCGGAAGGCCGTCTTCCAGCTTTCAAGGAAGCGCGTCTCGCCGGATTTCGGGTTGATCAGGGCCATGCGCGGACAGGCGGTCAGGCGGAGGATTTCCATCTCCGCCACGTCCACCGGAGTCATTGGTCGTGAAGCATCCACTACATAAAGCAGCCCCGCCCCCTGCAGGAGCGGCCGCAGCAGCTCGCAATCGTGGTGAAAGTCGGGATCCTTCCGGTGGGTCTCGATGAAGCGCTGCACCCGGGTCTCCCCGAGTGCCTCGTTCTTGCGGAACCAGGCCAGGGTTGTCTGCGGGTTCTGGAATCCCGGGGTGTCGATGAATTCAATCACCGCCTCGTGTCCGGCCTTGAGGTCAAAGCGCTGCAGCTGCACGGTTTCCCCCGGCGAGGAACTGATGGCCACGGAGTCGTCCTGGGCCAGGGTAGCCACGATGGAGGATTTCCCCTCGTTGGGGTGGCCGATGATCGCGAATATGGGAATCGTTTTCATTCTCCGGGATTCTCCAGCATCAGGTAGGGATCCCCGATGCTGCGCACAAAGGATTTCCATGTCTTCAGGTATTGCCGTTCCGGGCGCAGGGAGACTGCCTCGTCCTCCCCCTGCGGGATGCCCAGCAGGACCAGCTTGATCAGGACATGCGGCTCAAGGGCATTACGGAGCGACTTCACCTGTCTATCATGCTCCCGGATGGGCGGCATCCAGCTTTCAAAGAGGATGGCCACCTGCTCGTTTTCCCGCAGCTCCCCGACCGGCGCATCCATGCGTCCGCCCTCGTAGAAGACCAGCTTCACGAAGGCCTCGTGCTTCCGCCAGAGTCGTCCCAGGGCCTGGCGCAGGGCGTCGTGGTCGAAACTCTCGGCGAGCTCCGCCGCACAGAAACAGCGGATCCCCGGGCCGGATTCAACGAGTGGCTGGTCCGGCGGCGAATCCTCGGTCGCACCCGGCCCGGATCCCTGGGCCACCTCCTCGGCGACAAAACGGGAGCTCCGGGGCAAGAGCCGCTCCATGAGCCGCTCCGAGGCGGCGTTGCCGAAGTCGAAACGGCGCAGGGCAGCGCGAACCTGCCATTTGCCGAGAACATAGAAGACAAGTCTAGGCAGGATGCCGTAACAGACGATGCCCAGGGCCAGGAAACCCCACCAGGCCGACAGGTTTCCGCTCTGGAGGGTCTGGATTCCCTCCTTGAGGACAATCCGGCTCCCCTGGACCTGCGAGAGGTCCGGATAGCCGACCCCCTCGCCGTAAAGCCATGACCACGGCAGGGCCACCAGCCTGACCAGGAAGTGCACGGATTCGCCGCTGACCTGCAGGGTGGTCTGCCAGCCGAAGGCCCGGTCGGAAAACACGACGGCAAACAACAGGGCCGCCAGTGCACCGAAATTAAAGAACAGGGCGGCCGCCTGGATCTTCACGAAGGCCACCCATTTGGAAAGGGATCCGTGCAGGGACACGGCCCGCCGGGCCGATCCCGCAACCTCCGCCGCTTCCTGCCTTTGCTCGCCGGTCAGGATTCGCCCCACCATGGCCTGGATCCGGTTGAAGGCCCCCTCCAGGATCCAACGCAAAAAGCGGAACAGGGGCCCGAAGGCGAAAAACTCCCGCCACCGGCGCGGCATGAAGAATACCAGTAGCAGGACCACCGCCAGCAAGGCCTGCAGCAGGATGAAAACGCTGAAGAAGGCGGAAACATTGATCGGGGCCTGACCGTTGTAGGCCAGGGCCGCGGTGGCCGCGCCCAGCCCGACCAGGAATCCCGCTCCGGCCAGGAGCTGCCCGGCCACCGAGAGGGATTGGCTGACACTGCCGGCAACACGCTGGAGGCTGCTGTACTGCTCCAGCCGCTTCCGCAGCCATTGACGCAGGATCCAACGGCGGCTGCCCCCGGATTCCACGCCCGCGGCCAGTCCAATGGCGGCGTCACGCTCCCGCAGAACCGCCCACTCCTCGTGGTCGTCCTTGGCCAGGGCGCACTCGTAGGCGATCAGGTCGTCCAGTCGCCAGCGCGCCCGGCGCTGTTTCTCGGGTTTACTCATACGGATCGAATTTTGGGTCAATGCTGCATCCCGGGATGAAACCCAGCCTACAAAAACTGCCAAGAGGAAGATTCTTCGGCAATTGAATTCAGTTCCGCTCCATTCAGGAATGAGGCCTCGCGGATTTGACTCCGGGTTTCTCCTGCCCTTAGGCTCCAGGTTGCCGGGGGAAGAATGGCATGAGGTTCGGTGAGCACGAGGCAACCTTCCGTTTCTACGAGGAGTTGAACGATTTCCTAAAGGAGGAAGCGAAGGGGAAGGATATCCGCTATTGCTTCAGCGGCTGCCCGGCCATCAAGGATCCCATCGAGGCGATCGGAATCCCACACACGGAAGTGGAACTGATCCTGATCAACGGCGCCTCCGTCGGATTCGACCACAGGCTCAGGGACGGCGACCGGGTGGCGGTCTATCCCATGTTCGAATCGTTTGACGTACCCTCAATCATCAAATTGCGGAAAGAGCCGCTGCGCGACCCCACCTTCATTTGCGACGTCCACCTGGGTAAGCTGGCCAGGTTCCTCCGTATCGCCGGATTCGATACATTCTACCGGAACGACCTCGAGGATCCGGAGATCGTCCGCATTTCAGCGGAAACCGGGCGGATAGTCCTGACCCGGGACCGCCGGCTGCTGTACCGCAAGGCCGTTACCCACGGCTGTTTCATACGCTCCGATGATCCGGACCGGCAAATGCAGGAGGTGCTGCGCCGGTTCGACCTCGCCGGCCGGATCGGGCTCATGACCCGCTGCCCGGCCTGCAACGGAGAGCTGGAAGCGGTCCCCAAGGCGGACATCCTCGACCGCCTGGAGCCGCTCACCAGGAAATACTACGACTCGTTTTTCAGGTGTGTTCATTGCGACCAGGTCTACTGGCAAGGCAGCCACTACGAGCAGTTCGCGGAGCGATTCCGTATCTGGCAGGATCGATCCGGCCAGATCCTTCCTCCAATTTAGGCTGGACCCGGTAAGGTCAGGCTCTTAATTTGAGACTCGCCCCTCCCTACTGGATTGAATTATTCTCTCGTGGGGGAAAGCAGATGGGCCCAGTCGACCAAGAGGCGGACGCGTCCCACCGCTCGCAGGACGGTGGCAGGGTGGATTTAACCACCACTCTGTACGGTGAATTGCGCAAACTGGCGGCCGCCAAAATGGCCCTGGAGCGAAGCCCTCAGACCCTGCAGGCAACGGCCCTGGTACACGAGGCCTGGTTGCGGATGGGCGGCGACCACCAGCCCCAGTGGGCCAGCAGGGTGCAGTTCTTCTCCGCCGCCGCGGAGGTGATGCGGCGGATTCTTATCGACCGGGCCAGGCGGCGCCTGGCTCAACGGCGGGGAGGAGGACGATACCGGATTGATCTCGACGCTGGCGAAAGGGATTTCGCAGAAAACATCATCTGCGACCAGGACGACAAGGATCTTATTGCCCTGCATGAAGCGTTGGATGACTTTGCCACCCACTACCAACAGGCGGCCGACCTGGTCAAATTGCGTTACTTTGTCGGAATGACCCTCGAGGAGGCCGCCAAGGTTCTGGGATTGTCCAAGAGCACCGCCGAGCGGCGCCTGGCATTCGCCCGGGCCTGGCTGGCCAGGGAGATGGAAAGCGACGGGGAAGGTTGACGGGGTATGAACAAGGAATTGTCTTTGGCCCGGAGAACCCAGATCCGGGAGCTCTTCGAGGAGTTGTCGGATCTGCCTCCTGGCAAGCAAGACTCCTTCCTGAGCACCATTGGTCGCACCGATGAAGCGCTGGCCCGGGAGGTGGAGTCGCTTTTGCAGCGGATGGATCCGGCCGCCGAACGGTTCAAACGCCTCAGGATGCACTTGTGGCGAGAAGATCTCCATTTTGGACAACCCGAGAAACCGGGAACCCGGATCGGGAACTACACCCTGGTGGATCCGATTGGGGAAGGTGGATTCGGCATGGTCTGGCTGGCCGAGCAGGAAAGCCCGGTGCGCCGACAGGTGGCTCTCAAGATTATCAAAATTGGCATGGACACCGGGGAGGTGGTGGCTCGCTTTGAATCGGAAAGGCAAGCCCTGGCAATGATGGAACATCCGGGCATCGCCACGGTTTTTGACGCCGGGGAGACCGACTCCGGGCGCCCCTACTTCGTCATGGAGCTGGTGCATGGAATCCCCATTACCCGTTATTGTGACGAACAGAGGCTCACCACGCCTGAACGGCTGAGGCTCCTGGTGGAGGTCTCCCATGCAATTCAGCATGCCCACCAGAAGGGAGTCATTCACCGTGATATCAAGCCTTCGAACATCCTCGTCTCCACCCACGATGGAAAACCCGTTCCCAAGATCATCGATTTCGGCATCGCCAAGGCCACCTCCCGGCAATTGACCGACAAGCCGCTTAACACACGGCTGCATACCTTCATGGGTACTCCGGTTTATTCCAGCCCGGAACAGATCGTAAGGGCCGGCCTCGACATCGATACCCGCAGTGACATCTACAGCCTTGGCGTCGTTCTCTATGAATTGCTGACCGGGCGCCTGCCCTTCGACCCGGAAGAGCTCTCCAGCGCCGGCTTTGAGCAGATATGCAAAACCCTCCGGGAGGTGGATCCTCCCAGGCCCTCGACACAAATCAAGTCGCTCCGGGAGGCTGAAGCGGTCGCCGTAGCGCAGAGGCGGGCCGTCGACCCGGGAAAACTGTACAGTCTCATCCGGGGCGACATCGACTGGATCGTCATGCATTGCCTCGAGAAGGACCGCAACCGCCGCTACGAGACGGCCAACGAGCTGGCTTGGGACATTGAGCGCCACCTGATGCACCAGCCGATCATCGCCCGACCCCCAACAACGATCTACCGGTTGGGGAAGTTTGTTAGGCGCAATAAAGCGGTAGTCCTGTCAGCGACGGCGGTGGTGGGAGTCCTGCTTCTCGGAATAGCCGCCAGCAGCTGGCTGGCGGTCCGCGCCACCCAGGCCGAGCAGCGCATGGCCATGGCGCTAAAAAGTGAGGCCGTGGCAAGAATGGAGTCCGAAGCATTGCATTTTGATGCCCATGCCAAAAAGCTTTTGAATGAGGATCCCTACGGAGGTAACGCGCATGGACTTGCCCATGTCATCGCCGGCTTGGAGCGATCGGATTCGCCAGAACGGCGACGGCTTGCTTTGCGGGCTCTATGGAGAGGTCCCGTGTACAATGAACTGAAGCCGGTGGCTCATTTCGCTCCATCCGACGGCGCCCGATTCACCCGGGACGGGAATATGCTCATAACCTGCAGCCGCGGGGCCGAGGTTCTCATGTGGCCTGCGGATGGTGGACCACCAAGAGCCCTGCCCGGAGATGCGGCCTACAAATCCATCGCACTGGAATTATCGCCTAGCGACAAATGGCTGCTGGTGGATTATATGCTGCAGGATACTCCCATCTATACGGGTCCGTGGAAGCAAATACTGTGGGACATGCACACCTTGGAGCCAGTCCGTGAGTGGATTGTGGGAAAGTGGGTACCTCACTGGTTTTCGAGGGATGAAAGCTGGCTCCTCGCCTATAGTCTTGAGAGAGAGACACCCTACCCTGGAGTTGCTAGATGGAACCTTGAGGATGGACAGGTTATCCCTCTTGGGTCACCGCACAGGGAACCACCATCCACGTTGAGGTTCCCCCCCATTGATTTCAGCAATCATCATTTTGCCCCTTCAGAGGATCTTGAATGGCTGGTCAGCTGGAAGGGCCAGGATCTCTTTGTTTCCCGGATTGGTGAGAATTCCCTCGGTGATGCTGAATGGCTAGGCCACCAGGAGGAAAGTGTACTATCGGCATCAACTAGTCCACATGGTGACCTCATCAGCTCCTCCTCACACAACCAAATCACCATCTGGACGAAAAACCAATCCGGCCGGAGTGTGGCGAGCCTTCCAACTGCATGGGCGTCGGGAACATTCGACATCGAGAATGGCCGATTGTTCACCAGCTGGCCAAGTCGTGAAAACTTGATTTCATTCCATGATCTACGCGGTCCTGTCGGCTCCAGGGGCACACCATTATTACCTGCCGAATTTTCACCCGGCTACATGGATATCTCACCGGGAGGCGACTGGTTGGTGCTCACTGGTTGGCCGCAATTTGGATTCCGTGAGACCTACTTCTACAATATGCGGGCAGTGTGGCCTTTTCACATTGATACCCGGCTGGCCGACACACCGGCCAGCAATTGCATCCGGTTCTCCAATGATCACCGGAAGGTGGCTTTAATCAATGAAGGGAGGGTCCTGTTCCAGCACCTGTCATCCGATGCCTTTCCGACCAGAATCATTTACGAATCCCCCGGGAATCTGGTCATTTACATACTGGAATTTGATCCCGGGGATGATTTCCTTCTGGTTGGCACCCACCGCGACGGGGCCTCGCTGGTTCCCCTGGATGGAGGCTCGCCCCAACAACTGGAAAATGCCCCGTCCTTTACCGCGGCCGCCGCCTTCAGTCCAAGCGGGCAGTTGATAGCCGTCGGTGGCGGATTTGCCGATCTCCCCCCCGACCAGTGCCACACACGCGTGATGGACCTGGAAGGCCGGGTTCTGGGCAGGATTCCGGAAGGAGGGAATGAGGAGGTCCGCGACATAAAATTCATCCGGGAAAACGAACTGGTCATCTCCTCCGCCGGCGGATTACGGCTCTGGAATATGGAGACCAATCAAGTGCGGGTCCTGAGGAAAGGCGGCCATGGTAACGTTGCCGTCAGCAAGCACTTCATCCTGGCCAATGATGCGGAAGGCATCTGGCTCTACGAGTTCCCCTCCCTGAAGGTCAGGAAACTGGCCATGCCCGCCACCTGGTCGGTGGATGTGGAAAGGAATTGTCAGCCCCTGGCCATCTCCCCGGACGAGCGTTTCGTGGTCACCCGGGAATCCCGTGGGACCCTCTGCGTACAATATGTGGATGACGACCGCTACCACCTGCTGCCCAGCAATGACGCGGGAATATCCGATATCTGGATTGGCGGTAAGGGTTTTTGGATTGGCGCCATCAACTACGAGGGCAAGTTATCCTATTGGCCGGTCCCCCGCGGCGAACCGCTGCACGACCGCCCGCTTGAGGAATTCCTGGCAATCCTGAAAGCACAAACCAACATCCGGGCCTTTATCGATCTCAGCAGCGAAAGGGGCTACCGTTACGAGAGTGAGCCCTTTCCCGGCTGGGAGACCACCCCTGTCTGGCAGGAGTGGTACTCCCCGGAATACATGGAGCACACACCCTGGGACCCGGTCGTCGACCTGGCCTCACTGGGAGTCAGCTCCGAATGAATCGTTAATGGGCCATTTCCCGGCAAATCAGGATCCACCCGCGATTGTGCTCCATGACGGAGGGCGAGCGGTAGATCCACCTCTGCAGGTCCCGGCTCCAGGTCCAATTGGTCTCCACCTCATTGTCCATCACCCGGTCCAGTTGCAGGGTGTCGATATCAATGGCATAGACCCATCCTCCGTCTGCCTCCACACAGACGTCACGGACCTGGATCCACCTCTTTAGCTGGTAGCTCCAGACCCAGCGGACTTCCCCTGCCTGGGCGGCCTCATTCAACCCCGCCCAGCCCAGGAAGGTGTCCGCAAAGTCGTCCCTCACGACCTTGTAGGGACCCGATGGATACCAGGTCTCCGCCGGACGGCCGTTAATGGCTTTCACCCCATCCCATCCGGCTGTTCCTTTACGGTAGTAGATAACCACGTTTGGAGAATCCCTGAAGACATTATTTAAAATGGGAGATGTAAGAAGACCGCCCGCTCCAAAATGTGGATCATAAACAAGAGGAACATCCCCATTGAAAAAGACGCTTTTCAAGTTTTCACAATTCCTGAAGTCATCCATACCTAATATTCCGACACTGGCCGGAATTGTGACACTGGTCAGCATCGGGCATCCATTGAACCTGTCACTGGATAAATCATAGGGAAACCTCCCAATGCCCCGTATCCCGTCAGGAATGGTGTAGGCCCCAACCCGACCTTGCGGGTACCAGAGGAGATAATCCCCGAATTCATCGGATTGGTAGAGAACCCCATTCAGGCTATAGTAATCCGGGTTCAAATCGCTCACTTGGATGCCGGTGAGATTGCTGCAACCGGAAAAAGCAGAAACCTTAATGGAACTGACATCTTTGCCTATAATGACCCTCTCCAATCCGTTGCAACCAGTGAAGGAGTTTTTTGGGATGGAGGTAATATTGTCCGGAAAAATGACGCAATTGACATGGCTGCAATTCTCGAAGGCATCCTCTCCGACCGCGACCGGTAGCGCCCGGATTCTGCCCGGAACTGTAACCACCGGATCATTGCCAATATACCGGTCAATGATACAGCCATGAAGCCCATTGGGACTCAAGTCCCGGTATACGAATTTGGACAAGGAGGTGTACTCCTCGACGGTCCGTATCTGGTTCACCTCCACATCATCGAGGAACCATTCATTCCCCGAGGGCCACTCGATGACGATCCGGTCAACGATGGTGGCATCCCCCAGCCCGAAGTGGGCCCGCAGGTCGCTGGCGTGGCCGGTGATCTCCCGCAACTGGGTCACCTCCTCGCCGTTGATGGTGGCGGTGACGTAGACTTTGGCCCCGATGGCGGAGGCGTTGGAGACCGTCCCCTTGAGCGAAATCTCGAGCCAGTTGTTGGTTCCCCCGTCGTTGCGGTAGAGGACAAAGGGCCGGGGAGGCAGATCGGGGTACTCCTCGAAAAATCCGTCCGTGGTAACGAGGTCGAGATCCCCGTCATTGTCATAATCCGCCCATGAGGCCGACCAGTTATAGCCCTTCCGGTTGACCAGCGGACCCTCCGTCACCTGGGAGAACACCCCTCCCCCTTCATTATGGAAGAGGAGATCTGCTTCATCATAGAAATTACCAACAAAGAGGTCGATCTTTCCGTCATTGTCATAGTCCCCCCATGCGGCACAACTTGATGTATGGATCCCCGCCCCCTGGATGGCGTCGTCGAGTACTTCCGTGAAGTTGCCGGCACCGTCATTCGTGTAAAGCCGGTTGCCCAGCATTCCCACGACGACCAGGTCGAGATCCCCGTCGTTGTCGTAATCCGCAGAGGCGATGTCGATATCCTCAAAGGTCCCCCGGTCATATGGGGAACCCTCTCCACGGACCAGAACCCCTTTATCATTGCGGAAATGCATATCCACCTGGGCAACCAGCAGGTCCACATCACGGTCCATGTCGTAATCGGTCCACTGGGACAAGTGGGAGACTGCGGATCCGCCCAGCTCCGGAGCCGGACCTCCGGTCAGGCTACCATCTCCGTTGTTCCGGTAGAAGTAATTCACCTGATTGGCCGTGTTGGCCACAAACAGGTCCACAAACCCGTCATTGTCGAGGTCACCCCAGCAGGCGGAATGGTTAACAATGTTTTCCTCCGGGTCCAGGATGACCCTGCTGAAGGAACCGTCCCCCAGGTTTCGGTAAAGCCGGTCCGGGCCATGGAAAAAACTGGAGACAAAGAGATCGAGGTATCCGTCGTTGTCATAATCAGCCCAAACTGGCCAACCATCCATATCCTCGGCGATTGCACTGGATTCGATCCTGGTTAAGGTGCCGTCACCATTATTATGGTAAAGGCGGTTGCCATCTATGCCGGTCAGGACGAGATCGGGATATCCGTCACCGTCGTAATCACCCCAGCTGCTACCGAAAAATTGTCCGGGATCCTCGACAAGCTCCCCACTGAGGAGCCGGGTAAACGTCACTTCCGCGATGCTTGTGTAGGCTGGGAAAAAGGTCACCAGGCAGGCGCTGCCCGCCAGGATGCCCCTGAATTTTGATTTCAATTTCATGGCTGCCTCCTTTTACAGACTTAAGTGGTTTGGGTATGAGTGGATTCATGGGAAGAATCCCGCAAACCGGGACCTCCCCAAATAACAGTGCGTATTCGGGGCGGACATCACCTCAGGAAATTTCAGGAAATTCCCAGCCGGGTGGATCTTGATGATGGTTGCTGGCTTCGGTAGGGCTTCTGGAGTATCCAGATCCATCCGGAATTCTCACCTGTTGTGGCCGAATGAGCACCGCGGGGTCGGACCTCCACAAGTTTCTTATTGCCAATTAGTTCCCTCCAGTTCATTGGGTCCTTACAGGCAATTATTCGGGGTAAAAGACTGCTTTTAACATACGGTTAATTCTCTGATTTAGCTGGCCCGGGTTCCTGCGCTTTGCCGGTTTCCATAGCCTGGGGAAGGGAGAAATCACCCAAAGCAGGCGTCCTGTCTGCGGGGTTGGTTCGGAAACATGTCGCCCCTTTGGGGCTCCTTCGATTTAATGCCGCCAGTTTACCAGGGCTGCGGTCCGCTCCCGCTAGGCGGGAGCGACCTTAGCCCTTCGCTTCATCATATGGCCTCTTCGAGGCCGGAGCACCCGCGGCAAAAGCATGGCTCCGCTCCGGTGCCTCGGCAAAACCATGCCTCCGCCCCCTCACTGGTATCACACCTCCGGTGCCACGGCAGTATCATGCCTCCGCCCCCTCACTGGTATCACACCTCCGGTGCCTCGGCAGTATCATGCTTCTGTCCCCTCACTGGTATCACACCTCCGGTGCAACGGCAAATCCAT
>ENA-ORCW01000302-ORCW01000302.1-marine-metagenome-genome-assembly--contig:-NODE-302-length-40155-cov-3.995908_pt1 | contig 40155 bp, 28 predicted proteins | sample MGYA00237784_ERZ508517 | MGnify/ENA primary metagenome ERZ508517 (study PRJEB26187, sample SAMN06268979) | marine metagenome | isolation source: Tt ae E1 feedstock associated aerobic enrichment on... | reverse complement strand
TGGCACCCAACGAATGTGTCTCGGCCTCTTGCCGGCTGCGCCGGCCGCGGTTGACGAGCAACCGCGGGTACCCGATTGCGTGCGAATGGCGAGACCAGTCCGAGCCTGCCCTGCAACGCCCCCATCCCCAACCGGGGCATCGCACGTTGCTCGCTCCTTCCCCGGCCCCCCGTCACGCACGGCCAGAGGCCGTGGCACACATGTCACGCCGACACCCCGCACGCCTCGAGCCTCAAGCCTCAAGCCGACGGGTGGCCCGGACAACTTGCTTGTCCGGGTCGCGAAGCGACAGGAGGAAGCTGCCAGGACGCCGCAGCACCTGACGGGCCTCGAACAACGTCGCGCACCTGCGGCCGGTTGGAACCGGCCCTACCGGCCCCCGAACGCCTGCTGCGCCCTGACACGTCCTCTTGTGGCTGCGCCACCCGGACGCGTGCCGCGTCCGGGCCACCCTTCAGCACGATCTCCTGCCCGGGAAAGGGATGCTGGGACGAGACCCAGCCTGCATTCTGCCGCTAGAGGCCGTGGCACACATGTCCTGACCTCACCTTCACGCCGATGCCCCGCACGCCTCGCCCCCGCCCCGCTGCGCAGGCCCTGCGAGATGGCCCACCTGTTCCCCGGCCACCCGGCGCTCACCATTCGCCCCGGTGGCATGCCTCCGGACCGCTCGCTATCATGGCCGCGAAATTCCGCATCTTCCCGCAGCGCGTTCGGGACAGCGTCAGAAACAGGTCGGCCGCATGAAGATTCACGAATACCAGGCGAAGCAACTGTTTGCAGCGGCAGGAGTTCCGATCCCCAAAGGCATCGTGGCCAAAACCGCCGACGAAGCCGCCGCCGCGTACGAAACCCTCGGCACACCGGTCGCGGTGGTCAAGTCGCAGATCCACGCTGGTGGACGCGGCAAGGGCCGCTTCAAGGAGCATCCCGAGCAGGCCGGCGTCGTGCTGGTGAAGTCCGCCGACGAAGCCCGCGAGAACGCCGCCCGCATGCTCGACTCGACGCTGGTGACGATTCAGACCGGCGACGAAGGCAAGCAGGTTCGCACGCTCTACGTCGAGCAGGGCCTGGACATTGCCCGCGAGCTGTACCTGGGCGTCGTGGTCGATCGTGAAGTCGGCAAGCCGGTCGTCATCATGTCCTCCGAGGGTGGCATGGCGATCGAAGAGATCGCCGAAGAGTCGCCCGAAAAGATCATCCGCGAGCACTTCGACCCGGCACTCGGCCTGCAGCCGTATCAGGTCCGCAAGCTCGGCAACGCTCTCGGCTTCGACAAGGCCGCGATGCGGTCGGCGGGGACGTTCCTGCCGAAAATCTGCCGGTTCTTCGTCGACAGCGACTGCAGCATGGCGGAGATCAACCCGCTGATCGTGACCGGCGAAGGGGAACTGCTCGCTCTGGATGCGAAGGTCTCCTTCGACGAGAACGCCCTGTTCCGTCACAAGAACTTCCTCGAACTCCGCGACCTGACCGAGGAAGAGCCGAACGAAATCCAGGCCCAGGAAGCCGGCCTGAGCTACGTGAAGCTGGACGGCAACATCGGCTGCCTGGTCAACGGAGCCGGGCTGGCCATGAGCACCATGGACCTGATCAAGCTGCACGGCGGCGAGCCGGCCAACTTCCTGGACGTCGGCGGTGGAGCCAACGTCGATCAGGTGACCGAAGCGTTCCGGATCATCCTCGCCGACCCGAACGTCAAGGCGATCCTGGTGAACATCTTCGGCGGCATCATGAAGTGCGACACGATCGTCGAGGCCCTTCTGGGAGCCTACGACAACATCGGCATCACCCTGCCGCTGGTCGTGCGGCTGGAGGGAACCAACGTCGAGAAGGCCCGACAGATGCTGGCGGAATCCGGCAAGCAGATCACCACGGCCACCGACCTGACCGATGCCGCCCAGAAAGTCGTGGGAACGCTCAACGCCTGAGATCCCCCCGCCACACGCGATCGCACACGTTCACCAGATAGAGAAGCGAGACGATGAGCATTCTCGTTGACAGCAATACCCGGATCATTACGCAGGGGATCACCGGCAACGCCGGCCTGTTCCACTCCCAGCAATGTCGCAAGTACGCCGCCGAAGAGTGCGGCCGCAGCGAGCCGGTCCTCGTCGGCGGTGTCACGCCGGGCAAGGGCGGAACGGAAGTCGACGGCTTCCCGGTCTTCAACTCGGTGCGTGAAGCCGCCGAGCAGACCGGCGCCAACACCTCGATGATCTTCGTGCCGCCCCCGTTTGCCGCCGACGCCATCATGGAATCGGCCGACGCCGGCATGAAGCTGATCGTCGCCATCACCGAGGGCATCCCGGTCCTCGACATGGCGCGGGTCAAGCGGTTCCTGCTGGAGTACCCCGAAACGCGGCTGATCGGCCCGAACTGCCCCGGCATCATCACGCCGGGCGTCGCCAAGATCGGCATCATGCCGGGCTACATCCACACGCCGGGCAACGTCGGCCTGATCAGCAAGAGCGGCACGCTGACCTACGAAGCGGTCTGGCAGCTGAGCAACATCGGGCTGGGCCAGTCGACGGCAGTCGGCATTGGTGGCGACCCGATCATCGGCACGACCTACATCGACCTGCTCAAGCTGTTCCAGGAGGATGACGGCACCGAGGCGATGCTGATGATCGGCGAGATCGGTGGCGATGCCGAGATCCGCGCCGCCGAGTACATCCGCGATCACGTCACCAAGCCGGTTGCAGCGTTCATCGCCGGCAAGACGGCTCCTCCCGGCAAGCGGATGGGCCACGCCGGCGCGATCATCTCGGGCGGAAGTGGAACCGCCGCCGAAAAGGTTGCCGCCCTGGAAGCGGTCGGCGTCGAAGTGGCCGAAAGCCCCGCCGACATGGGTGCGGCCATCCAGCGGGCGATCGCCAAAGCGAAGTGAGCCGACAGGTCGCAGTGACGATGCCAGCCCACGGGTCATCCCCGTGGGCTTTTTTTGTTGCAGGGTGCAGGCGAGGCCGGGGCCGTGACGCCACCCCCGGTGTCGCCCACGACCAGTGCATGGGAAACCATGCCCATCACTCCGCTGCGCCCCGTTCAGGGCGTGCCACCCTGGGGGCCGCAGCGGGTGGGCTTTCGTGCTGAGTGGTCACCAGGATGACACGTTCAGCCTCGACAGGGACGGCGGTTTGGGACAGAATCGGTTTCGACGCTCTGGTCTCACCAGCATGTGACAATCACCATGTGACAGTTGAAGTGACTGCCGCCATGAATGACGCAACGACCGCCGAGTCCACGCAGACTGCCGTCGCGAATCCGCCCGGCGATCAGGAAGAGCACCTGTTCGACCGCTCCGAACTGAAGCAGTTCGACGCTGACGATGTCGAAGCCGGCCGAGCCATCTGCAAGATGCTCTCGCTGTTCTTCTTCTACACCGTCATCGTGATGGGCCTGTCGACGTACATCACGTACCGCTGGATCACGGGCGGCTGATTTCGACGGCCTCGGCGGGCAGCTCCTGCAGCCGCTGCCGGGCCACGTCGGCCCAGGGCCCCCGCACGTCGTAGTCGAGATATCTCAGCCAGTGCGGAGCCGCGTCATCCATGCGGCCCAGTTCCGCCAGCGTCTCCGCCTTCTGAAAGTGGGCGTCGGGATAGTCGGGGTGGATATCCAGGGCGATATCGAACGCATCGACCGCCGCTTCGAGTTCGCCCAGCTCCCGATGCAGCGAGCCAATCTGCGTCCACGCTTCCAGATACCCGTGGTCGTTTTCGACCGCGGCGTGATATCGCTCGAGGGCTCCCTGCGGGTTGTCCAGCCGGTACAGACACTCGGCCAGATGGAAGTGGGCCTCGGCATTCTGCGCGTCGGTCATCAGGCAGAGCCGGAACGCCTCGCAGGCCGACTTCAGCTCACCGCACTCCGAGAGCAGACAGCCCTGCGAGAACCAGTCGCCGCTCGACCAGGTCTCGTGCTCGGGCTGATCGGGACGAAACCGGACCGAGGGTGGCCGGGCTTCCGATTCCGGAGCCGGAATCTCGGGCGTCTCGACTTCGTCCGGCAGCGAGAAGTCGAGCAGCCGCTGACCGCTGGTCGGCACCACCAGGCCGTGGTCGTCGCGGACCACGACGTGCGAATTGCGAACGAGCAGATCGAGCTGTTCGAGAGGCCGCTCGTCCCCCCCGCGGACCGAGGGGAGACTCCGCAGGCTTGCTTCCAGTTCGCGGCGACTGACGCCGGCATCGAGCAGGTCGTTCAGCCTGCGAACGCGATTTACCTCCGCGAAGTCGAAATAGGGAAGGCGAAAGGTCTTGCGAACCGGGCGAATCAGCCCGCAGCGTTCCCAGGCCCGAACGAGGTGTACGGAAATCCCGAGCAGACTGCTGAGCATTGCCGGAGTGTAGAGCCGGTGAATCTCGTCGCACCGCTCGGTCAGCCCCAGCAGATGAAGCCAGTCGGACTCGTTGATGATCCGCAGCGGGATCCCCTCGTCGATCCATCGCTCGGCCTGCTGGATCTTCTGAGAGGGCTGACCGTCGTCGTCGAGTGGCCAGCCTTCTTCACCGACGACGAGCATCGTGGTCTGCCGGCTGACATGTTCGGTCGCCGTACCACCATGTTCTGCAACGAGTTCAGCGGCCTGCGCGTGAGTCATCGAAGCCAGCGTTCCGGTGAACGTGACCCGTTCTCCCTGCAGGCAGGGGGAACTGGTGACCGTGCGTTCAGACTGCTGCGGGGACTCGGCCATCAAACCTTCCGATCCGAAACAACGTCAAGCGCCAGGGGCATGCGGGTTCCCGCCTCAATTTACCCGTTCGCAGCCGGCCTGGCACGCTTGGAGGCGGGCGACGGATCGGGAAGTCCGGGAATCGGAAGAACTGTGCTGGCACATCTGCCCCGGTCGTCTGCGTCGGTGGGGCATGCGGCTGCAACGGGTGTTCTGTTGCAAAAGTTCCGATGACGAATTAGTTTCTGCGCTTATGAGCAGTAATCCATTGTCTCCATCCGATCCGAACGAAGAAGACCTCGAATCCGTCGCCGAGGATCTGTTCGGTATTGATTTCTCGACCCAGGACACGCTCGGCGAGCCGCTCGACCTGGATGACTTCGGGCTCGATGACCTCCCGGACGTCCCCGCTGCGGAAGCCGAAGCGGCCCCACCCGCTGAATCCGAAACTGTGACGAGCAAAGAAGAAACGTCGGAATCCCAGACGTCCCCGCAACCGTCGGACGAACCGGCTGCTCCGGTCCGCGCCACGTCGTCCCCGCGTCCCGATGACGACGATGACATCGATTTCGGCTTCGGAATCGACTTTGACGATTTCGACGACGACGAGGACGAGGACGACACCGCGCCGGCCGCAGAGGCTCCCGTCCCGGAACCCGCCCCGGCTGTCCGCGAGACGCCGGCACCGCGCGAAGCCGCCGCGAAGTCGCCGGCTACCCCGTCCGTCGCAGACGAGGATGAGGATTCTGACGAATTCGGTCTGATCGACGATGATGACGCCGAAGAGGCGCCGAAGTCGAAGCAGCCCGCCGCCGAGGCCGCTGAGGAACCGGAAGCGGAGGCTCCGGAGACGGACGCCGAGTCAGACTCGGATGCGGAATCCGAGGCGGAGTCGGAAGACGAGAGCGACGACGATTACTGGAGCGCTCTGGAAGACTGGAACTGGGACGACGAAGACTCGGAACGGAAGTCCTCCGCCGGTGGTGAACGGTCGGGTGGCCGTGATCGCCGGGGCGGTGGCCGTCGTCGCCGTGAAGACTCGGGGCGCGAAGACTCACGCCGTGGCCGCGGAGGCCGCCGCCGGGAACGTTCCCGCGAGGACGAGCCGACCCGCTCCCGTCGCGATGAAAAGCCATCCCGTCCCCGGAAGGACGACGAGCCGACCGAAGCACGTCGCGGACGTCGGGAGAAGCCGGAGGAGGAGGAAACCCGCAAGCCGGCTCAGCGCGACGAAGCCCGTGCAGAGAAACGGGAACGTCCGCGTCCCAGCCGCCCGGTCGACGACGAGGATGAATTCTCGGATGACTTCGGGTTCGGCCTGGAAGAGGAATGGGCTGCGAACGAGTCCGACGAGACGGCTGCCGATGCATCCGCCGAGGAAGAGACGGACGGTGATGAAGAATCCTCGTCCCGTCGCCCCCGCCGTGGACGCTCACGCGGAGGCCGTCGCCGTCGTCGTGGCCGCCGTCGCGAGGAATCGACCGAAGAGACGACAGCTGAAGCGTCGGATGACCTGACCTTCGAAGACGATTCGGAGGAAACGACCTCCGAGACCGTCGCGGAGGAAGAGTCGTCTGATGACGACTTCGGGTTCGGCGAAGGACTGGACAGTTCGGAAGAGGAATCGTCCGAACGTCCCCGCCGCCGCCGCCGCTCCCGTGGCGGTTCCCGCCGGGGTGGTCGCCGCCGCCCGGACGCGGAATCGACCGACACCGACGAGGAGACGACGGACGCGTCGCGCGACGTGGACGTGGAGGCCGAAGACGACGACTCGACAGAGAGCCGCGAGGAACGTCGCTACAAGAACATCCCGACGTGGGAAGAAGCGATCGGCTACCTGGTCAATCCGCGCAAGAAGAGTTACGCGGCAGCCCGCAGCAACGACTCGGACAGTGACTCCGAGGGCGAGTCAGGTGGTCAGCGTCGCGGGTCACGCCGGGGCGGTCGCCGCCGTCGCCGCCGCTAAGGGAACATTCGGCCGGATCATCGGCTGTGGTCTCGCTTCGCGATGACCACAGCCCCCGGCCTGTACGTAGTGATCCCCGGGGCACGACTCGACTGCCACGTTCCCCAGGCAGTGCATGCCTGGCCCCGCCTGCTTCACCGGCGACCCGGACAGTACGTTTGTCCGGGTCATGCCGCGACAGGAAGACGTGTGCGGGCGCTGCTGCTGCGATGCACATCCCGCAGGGCCGTTCATGCCAGCGCACCTGCATCGCGAGGTCCTGGTCCCCGGCGTCCAGGACCGCTGCGGTCCGTCAGAACGACCATTCCGAGTAGAGTTTGTTGCGGAAGTCCTGCCACTCGGCATGACGTTCTTCGCAGCCCTGCTGCTCGACCAGCCGGCAGGTCCACTCGTCCATCTGCCTGAGACGGGATGCCACCAGGCCAACAATGCGGGACGCGATCTTGTAGGCGACGGACGGATGGCTCTCGATGAGTTCGTCGTACCCGGGACGCGACAGAAGCATCGTCTCGACGTCGGTCAGGGCATGGACGGTCGCGGAATGGGGCGCTTCTTCGAAGAAGGACATTTCGCCAAAGACGCCCCCCGGTTCGAGCACCGCCAGCGTGTTCTGAATGCCCTCGCCGCAGTCCTTGACGATCTGACACTTTCCGGTCGCAATGATCCACAGGTACTGGGAAGACTCGCCTTCCTTGAGGATCGAATCGCCGGCGTCGAAACAGCGGAACTCGACATGCCCGAAGAAGGCTTCGAGTTCACTCTCATCCATGTCCTGCAGGACCGCACACTGGGCAACCTGCGATGGGTTGTTGTTATTCTGGGTCATCCGATTCCCTGATACGGGAGTAACGGCTTGAAGGGGCGACACCGGGACGGCCTTCCTGGCCGCGTTCCGTCTAGATGCCTCCCAGGACGGTCGCACGACCGACCCGTCCAATTCCAAGGATATACGCGGCGACCCGCAGAGGCACCCCCTTGTCGGTGGCAACCTTCCAGACCCGGTCGAAGCTCTCGTCGAGGATCTTGTCCAGTTCCTCACGAACCCGTGAGAGTTCCCAGCGGAAATACTGCCGGTTCTGCACCCACTCGAAGTAGCTCACCGTGACCCCGCCGGCATTCGCGAGGACATCCGGCAGGACAAGAATCTCCCGTTCCTCGAAGATCTCGTCGGCGTCCGGCTCCGTCGGATTGTTGGCCGCTTCCACAATGTACTTTGCCCGAATGTCCCTGGCGTTCTCTTTTGTCAGGACGCCTCCGATCGCCGCCGGGATGAGAACATCCACGTCGGCGGTCAGCAGCTCCTCGTTGGTGATCTCCGTAGCCCCTTCGATGGCCGAGACACGACCGGTCTCGGCGGCATGGCGGGCAACAGCGGGAATATCCAGCCCCTCGGCACTGTAGATCGCACCATACGCGTCGGAAACGGCGACGATCTTCGCCCCCATCTCGTGCAGGAACCGGGCCGCGTAGCTGCCGACATTCCCGAATCCCTGGATGGCGATCGTGGCCCCGGCGACATCGTGCTTCAGTCGCGTCAGGAACGAGCGGGTCAGGATCGCAACGCCGCGACCGGTCGCCTCTTCCCGGCCCTGGGCACCGTGGAGTTCGACCGGCTTCCCCGTCACGCAGGCCGGATTGAAACCGTGGAACTTCTCGTACTGATTGGCGATCCACGCCATGACCTGGGCATTGGTCCCCATGTCGGGTGCCGGAATGTCCTTGTCGGGGCCGATCACGTCGTGGATCTGGTCGATGAACTTGCGGGTGATCCGTTCCATCTCCCCCTGGCTGAGCTTGCGGGGATCGATGGAAATCCCCCCCTTTGCTCCGCCGTAAGGGATGTTCACCAGAGCCGTCTTCCAGGTCATCAACGTCGCCAACGCGAGGACTTCGCCCTCGTCGACGTCGGGGTGGAACCGCAAGCCGCCCTTCATCGGGCCGCGGGCCTGGTCGTGCTGAATGCGGTAGCCGATGAAGGTGCCGATCTGGCCGTCGTCCAGTTCCAGGGCGACCTGCACTTTGACTTCGCGCAGCGGGGTCAGCAACAGGGTCCGCATGTTGGCCGAGAGGCCCATTACGTCTGCGGCGCGGTGGAAGTAGTGCTCAGCGGTTTCGTAGGAACTCACGGACGACATCCCGAGAAAGGCGTGCGTTTCTGAGAGAGTGGATGTGCCCGGATCTTACTCAAACCTCCAGAACGGTGCGATGGCGACCTGCGACGCCCTGCCCACCTGCGAAATCGCGCCGAAGTGGCACGCCTGAAACGAAGTGCAGCGAAGTGACGGACGTGGTCTGGAAGGCGCAAGGCTCGCGGCGTGAGACCTGCGAGAATACATGGCCACTCCACAGCGAGAGCATGCCATCGGCGCGTCGCACCGGTGCGAGAGTTCCGCGTCCGGCCCGCAGCGCGGACCGAGTCTCTCCCCCCTGCCCCGCCACAGCTGGACGCCGCGGACAGGGAGCAGCCAGGGTCTTCAGGTCTGCACCACAGTTTGTCCGGGCTACCTCAAGCCGGTACCGTCTGCCGAAGGGGAAAACAGATAGGAGTAGAGATGAGAGAACTGGTCGGTGTCTTCCGCAGCCGGCCTGCTCCCGGTCGGTCCGTCGTGGAGACAGACGATCAGGCTCAGCACGGCCACGGTAGTGACCAGGAACACCTCACACACGACTGCCGCAAGCGAGCGGCGGGCGGTCTCAGACTTCCCTGTCCCGTTCATGGTCCATCCTTCCCATGAGTTCGTGCCCGGCCGGTTGCCGCCCGCAGGCGGTGCCGACCGGCAACAGGGACGCATCCTGGCGTCCCGGCCCGACGTTCCTCCGTGTCCGACGTCGTTTCTGTGTCAGCGTGTCTCCTCTGCAGGGTCATCCGCCGGATCCTCGTCGAGCGAAGCTTCGCCTTCGAGAACGTCGGCCACGGTCAGCAGGTCTTCGGCTCCGTCGACACCTCTGATCCGGATCGTCCCCGCAGGACCGATCAGTCGAATCCGGGCCCGGTCGGCACTGGCGCTGACGTGGACGATCGGCATCCGCTCGAGCGAGTCGTTCGACACAACTGACTCGCCGGTGCGACGGTCGATCAGCTCGAGCAGCAGGGAGGTTGGTGCCCGCGAGGTCGCATCGCGGAAGGCACAGACCGTCACCAGGAACGGCAGTTCCTCGCGACCGGCCGGTTCCAGCACACTCCGATTCTCGAGTTCCCGATCCCACAGCCGGGCTCCCGTCTGCCGATCGACAGCGATCAGCTGGCCGCTGAGGGTCACGTGCGGCCACTTGAGATCGCTCGACATGTTCACGCATCGCGAATAGCCGCGATTGACACCCAGATTGACGTAAAACCGCTCGTCGTCCGCCAGCAGTGTCAGCGAACTGAGCTGTGCCACCGATCGCGGCGAGAACTCGAGCTGAGTGTGCAGAGCACCGGCGGCGACATCGAAGATAACCAGCCGCCCTTCCGTCCCGAGGCAGGCCAGCCACCCGTCGTCGGTATGGTCGGCAAGCAGCCGCGGATGCGCCGGCAGATCAAGTTCGAGCCGGTCCGTCTGCGGATCCCAGACACGCCACCGCAATCCGTTGTCGACCCGCGTCGCGTAGACCAGACGACGGCCAATGACACGTCGCGGCCGACGGACATCGTGCGGTCCGATGGCCAGCTGTCCCTGACGCAGGACCGCCCCGGTCGCGGTTTCGAGCAGCGTGTAACTCTTCTGATCCGCCTCGAAGACAACCAGCAGGTTCTCGTCGCCGAAGACGCCGCTCCGCTCGTTGGCGAACAGCCCGGCATCCGCATCGATGTCGAATCGCTGCCACAGAACGCGCCCGGTCTTCGGATCCAGTGCCGCCAGAACCGAACCGGCCTGGGCCACGCAGACCGACTCGCAGACCGGCCCGAGCCGCACGTCGTGCGACTCGTCTCCGTCGTCCGGTTTCCAGGTCCACAGGGGCTCCGGATGATCGACACTGACTGCCGTCGCCTGCTGCCCGGACATCAGCAGCAGCGATCCGCACGAACGAAGACGGGACTGATTGCCCGACCAGCCTGGCAGTGGCACGCGCACGGTCTGCATGGGCCGTGCTGTCCTGCGATCGATGAACAGCAGCGATTTGTGCCCCCGGGAGGTTCCCAGGTCGAACAGGCGATACGGCGTTCCTCCGGACGGAGTGCACTCGCGATGATCCCGCAGCTCCTGCAGGAACTCGCCAGTCAGACCGGCCGGTCGGTAGGCATCACCGGCCTCGTCGGCACGGCTCTGCCGGACGTGCACATCGGCCCACGGCTCTCCCTTGCGGAAGACGGCCATGGCACCGGTGCCGACCGTGACGGTGTTGTCGGCATTCCAGACGTGACGCTCATTCATCGCGACCGGCAGGCTTCCCGCCGTCGCCATGCCGAACTCGCCGGCCTCGGCGGCCACTACGGTCGCTTCTCCGCCGAAGCCAGCAGCCGGCACCCGGAATCCCGCCGTTCTCGCAAGAACATCCAGGGCGACCGTGCCGCGACCGGTTTCGTGAAGACCACCGCCGTCAAACCCGGCGACTGCCGTGTCACGGGACGACGCGATCGAGACAGTCACATGTTGATCTGTCCCGCCGGTCGTCGTCGTCCGGACCCCGGCAAGAGCCAGAAGCCGAGGTCCGTACAGCCGCTGTTCGTCCAGCGACATGCTGACGAATGCCTGCATCAGCCCGGCGGACAGAACGGCTTCGGGAGCGACCAGGTGCTCTCCGTAAAGATCGAGTGCGACGAGCCCGTGGAAGTCGAGCTGATCGAGCTGCCCAGCCGTGTCCAGCGCGGCGTGATACCGGTTCTGCTCGAGTTCGCGTCTCAACCGGACTGTCAGCAGGCGGGCCTGTTCGGCCGGGGAATCAGCCAGTTCTGCCAGCCGCTGCAACACGCCCTCTGCTGGCAGACGGCGGGAGAGCAGCTGGTAGTACAGGAGATCGCGCAGCAGCGGGACCGCCTTCTCGACCATGTCGCCGGATGACGACGCCAGGATGACTTCGAGATGCTTGCGGGCCGCGGCCGTCTCGCCAAGAACCATGGCGACTTCCGCAGCCGTCATCCGCCGTTTGAAGTCCTCGGGATCCGCCGAGAGTTCAATCTCGAGCCGGGTCTGCAGACGGTTGGACGGCAGGAACAGCTGCACACCGCCGGGCGTGACCGAGACCACGCCGTCGTCGACGGCAGCCAGATTGCCGATTCTCCCCGGCGTGTCGGCGTGTGCCCGCTGGACGCTCGGCATCAGCGACGTCGAAACACCACCGTCGGTGATCCGCAGTGACGCGAGAGAACCGTCGCTCAACGGGAGCAGGTAGTGCTCGCCGGAGACGACACCCCGGCCGGCCGGATGCCCCACCTTGGTCTTCCAGAGCAGTCGCCCGTCTCCAAGCGCACGGCCGACACAATGGCGACGCCCCACCATCAGGACGACACCGTTTCGCACCGTCGCCACGAAGTGGGACGTTTCGCGATCCGCATTCCACAATGGCATCCCGCTGTTGAGATCCAGGCAGAACACCTGATTCGAGGACGGCGGCAGGTAGACGACGCGCCCCTGCTGCACCACCGGAATCGACGGCAGCGTGGCATCGGCGTGCTCCGTGACGCGTCGGCCCGGGCGGCGACCAACCGAGGAACGGGCCGATTCGTCGACGCACAGACGCGTCCACAACAGATCACCCGTCCAGGCGTCCACCGCAACCAGAGCCCCAAGCAGCGTCGGACAGACAATAACCCCCCCGTCACTCGAGGGGATGCAGACCGTCCTGCGACGGTACTCGTCTTCCGAGATCGGCCGGTCCACAATCGCCAGCGGCTGAACCCAGCGGACCGCTCCGTCGTCCGGATCGAGAGCGGCCAGATGCAACTCACCGGCACGCTCGGTCATGCAGAACAATCGACCCCGCGCCGGCAGGGGCGGTCCCAGAAAAACGTGCCCTTCCAATGGCCCGGGACCTCCACCAGCGGTCCAGGCCGGTTTCACATCACCGCCGGACGATTCCAGCGGCAGCGCCACCAGGCGGGAGTGGACCGGTGGCTCCCCGGACTTCGCCGATCGGGTCCCCGCTGTCGCGTCCCAGTCAACCGTGTAGGCGTGACGCCGATCGGCTGTCAGGACACCACACACGGAATTGCCGGCAAACTGATGCTCGTAGAGCAGACTGCTGGCGCCGGATCCGGAGTCCGACCCGCCGCTCTCGGACCGATCGACCGCTTCTGCAAGGGAATGATGGCACTCGTATGTCCACAGGTGCCGTCCTGTCGTGACGTCGACAGCCGTCACACCGTGATAGTCCCGAAAGATCAGGGCGTTCCCCGAAACGATCGGGTAGATCGCCACGCTGGTCGGCTGACGCGAGGCTTTCCGCTGCTCGACCCACCCGGCATGTTCTCTGGCCAGGGGGATTTCTTCGCTGTCGTTGGAATCCGTCTGGGCAAAGGATCGGGACCACACAGGAACAGGATACGGTGGCGCTGCCGACTGACCTCCCAGCCCGGACGACGTCCCGAAGGCGTACAGCCATTCGGGAAAGGAACGGGTCCGCACCGCCGTCTGCAGCCGGCCGGACCGGTCCGCGGACGGTGAGGTCGCATTCAGGGAAGCCTGCTGGACGCCCCCCGCCACAGGCGGAACTGCGTGTCCGGCCCGCTGAACAGACTCCGCGAGCTCACTGCCGCGGCCGGAGGTTCGGGCAAGCTGGCGATACAAGGGATCACGGATCAGCGCTGCCTGCAGCCGGGCGGCCTCGGCGAACTGACCACGATCCTGTGCCAAGGCGGCTGCCTCGGCGAGGGCATTCAGGCCGGCGCGTGTCCGGCGGTACTTTCTCAGCACGTCTCCCAGGCCGGCGGCCGAGACCTCGCTGCGCGCCTTCTCCAGCAGCTGCCAGGCTTCGACGCCGTACCGACGCTCGTAGGACGCACGGGCCGACGGGGACTGCTGGCAGAGCAGCGTGTCGATCATGCTGCGCACGGGCCTGGGCACGACATCCTGATTCACCCAGGCGAACGAATCGTGGGGGGCTTCGAGCACGGCCTGAAGCTCGGCGAGCAGCTCGGTCGCGGGGATGTCGCCGGCGCGGGCGAGAGAGCGACTGATCGCGATCCGGGAGCGGCGGTCGCGGTAGAGAACGGCGTTCAGATGTTGCCGTTCAGCAAAAAGAGCGTCTGTCAGTTCTTCGGAAGATTCCCCATCCAGAGAGATCGGCAGGCCGGCGTCTGGCGGGGGAGGTGGTGCGACGGAGACATCCGGGGGCGTCTCCGGCAGAGATCGAGTGGTTTTCGGTGGGGGGGCATCCGCTGGCCGGTCGGGAGGAACGGCATCCCGTTCGGGGGGCGGATGGACCTGTCGCACATCGCCGTCAGGCGGACGACTGTCGTTTCGTTCAGAGGCTGCCAAAGCGGAACAGCTGATCACAGTGATGACGGTGACCAGCCACGCCCTCGGCAGCCGCCGTCTATGGCGGGCCGGTGCGTGCATCCCTCAGCTCCCTTGAGGAACATGGATGCCCCGAACGGGGCAACCGTGGATTTTAACTGGAAGTGCACAAATGCGGGAAGACCGGTTCAAGCAACGTCCGTTCCAAGCAGATCCCGCACCGGCGCTTCGTGCACGCCGGAATCTGTAACTGTGGGCGTCCTAGCAGCTTGCAGGACGCATCGGCCAGAGATTTCGCGTTGCCGCGAGACTGACACTGCACACACAACAGGCAGCAGTTGAAAGGAAATCCAGCAATGCAATGATTACCAATAACCGGAAATTGACCAGTCATTCCGTCCCGCACCGGCAGAATCGGCCGAACCTGCATGGAAACCAGTCAGTCCCTTCGCAGTTCGCAGGCACTGGATCCTGCCTCGCAAAGACGCCGTCCTGCAGCTGCCCCCGGCCTCCATCCATTCCCGGAACGGTCGCGCTGAGTGCCGCGGACCCGGGGCGGAGGGAGCCACCGGACCGGCTCGGCCAGGTGCCGGAACCTGCAGCCGTCCCGCCACGCGCGTGACCGCCATCGCGGGCGACCACCGGGCCGGACGCACCCGCGCAGGAGAGGGGGGCGGAGTGCAATCAGATTGATCAGACCGGGCCAGCCGCCCGCTGCAGAACCAGCTGCCCTTCGCAGAATCGGCAGACGACCCGGTGCCCCAGCGCCGTCAGGTCGGTACGCAGCTCCCGGTCACAGTGCGGACAGGAACACCACGCCCCCCGCCACGTCAGGTCGTCCCGCGACAGGTCAAACAGAAACGTCGCGTCGCAGAAGCGGCACGCAACCTTCTGACCGTCGTACTTGCCGTGCACCCGCAGCTTTCGTCGGCAGCGGGGACACCCGACGAAGTACCCGACCAGATCGGCCTCGACGAAGCTGTCGACCTCCTGCAGGCGGACCGGCTGGTACGGCATGATGTCGGAGGGCTTCAGCTCCGGATTGAGCAGCGCACGGCATGTTGCGCAGCGAACCAGATTCGCCGGCATGTCGTCGCCACAATCGGGACAGGGTCCGCCAGGCCAGGCCGGCATTCAAACGTCCTCCGCAAGTCACCGGCCCGCCCCGCCGCTTCATCAAACCGTGCGTACGCTCAGTTGGCCGCCTTCAGACAGCAGAGTCGGCTGAACCCCCGCAGATAGACGCGGCCGTTGGCGACGGCCGGCGTCGCGTACGACGCGTCCCCGAGGGGACTGCGCCCGTGCAGCCGGTACGTCGGCGAGGCGTCGATCACGACGACTTCGCCATCTTCCGAGATGCAGTACAGAGCCCCGTCAATCAGCACCGGGGAACCGCTGAAGTTGCCGCCAACCCGCTCCCGCCAGACATTCTCGCCGGTCTTCGGATCCACGCAGCAGACCACGCCGTCGTCATTCCACAGATACAGGTGCCCTTCCCACATCACGGGCGTCGGAACGTAGGGAAGATTCTGCTTCCGCACGAACCGCACGTGCGATTCCGAGACATCCCCGTTTCCGGTCGGCTCGACGGCAACCATGTGCTTGCCGCGACCACCACTTCCGCAGGAGGCGATGACGACCCCCTCGCCGAAGACGGGGGAGCCGACCGTTCGCATTGGCAATTCGCCGGACCGCCAGATCTCCGTGCCGGTTTCCGGATCGAGACCGGTCAGCCCGGTGGCACCGCTCAGGCAGACCAGCTGTGGCTGACCTCCGTCGACTTCGAGAATGAACGGCGTCGCGTACGAAGTCCGCCGGAAGTTCCGCTTCGATTCCCAGACGGTTTCACCAGTCTTCCGGTTGAGGGCAATGATCGAACTGGGGCCCATCTGGTCGTTCGGAACAATCAGCAGGTCACCGTGAACAATCGGCGAGACGCCCTGACCGTGCTGGCTGGAGAAGCTGCCGAGATCGCGGGTCCACAGCTTTTCGCCGTCCAGGGAGTACCCCAGCACGAGGTAGTGTTCCTCGTCGGCATAGGCGACGTAGACCCGCTCACCGTCGGTCGCGGGTGTCCCCGAAGCGTAGCTGTTCTTGCGGTGCAGATGGTTCGCACCAAGGTCGACCGTGTCGGTCCAGACGGTTTCGCCGGAGGCGGCGTTCAGACACAGGAGCGTCCGGCTGCCCTTCTCACCACCACAGGTGACGAACAGGCGGTCGTCCCAGACGACCGGCGACGAGTGACCGACGCCCGGCAGAGCGATGGTCCATTCGTAGTCGTCCTCCGTCCAGGTGCGGGGAACGCCTTCGAGGTGGCTGATCCCGGTTCCGTTGGGGCCCCGAAACCGCGTCCACTCGTTGGCCCGAACGGACGACGGGGCGAGCAGCAGTCCCAGAAGAATCGCCCACGCCAGCCCCCCGGGCCCGGCACCTCGAACCAGACCCGGCAGAATGAAATCGGAGAACGCGGTCCGTGCGGAGGATTGGAATCGCATGGAATGCTCGCTTCGAGGAGTCGTTGCCGCTACGAAACGCGGCGGTTGGAACCACGCCACCGGCACACGTTGCAGACGGGTTCCCATGCCGGAGCGCCCTGTCGCAGCTAGGATACGTCCCGTCGGGTTCCCCTTCCAGTGTCGACCCCGATCTGCCGGGGAAGCGGCCCTCCTCAAAGAAAGGAGTTGACAGACGCCCGATCCGGCGGAGAATCGAAACCGGCAGAAACATCAGTTGCAGCTGCCGCGGCGAGAGCTCTTATTGCATGAGCAATCACCGATTGGGTATGCTTTGAGATCATCCCGTCTTCTGGATACGACGCGGGGTGGTTTGGATTGAGAAGAACCGCCGCAGCTCGTGTTCCCTTGAGCCCGCCTGTCGGGACGAGGCCCTCCAGGTCGAATGCGCAGCCCACATATCAATTCGTTTACGCCGTCAGCGGTTGCCGCTGCCTACCTGGTCGCAACTGCGCCTGGCCTTGACCGTCAGCACGTGCTCCGTGCCTCTGCGGTTACCACGATTGGACGCGATCCGTCCAATCTGGTGGTCCTGCACGACGAGTTCTGCAGCCGCCGACATTGCAAAATCACGTACAACGGCCGGGAATGGCTGTTGTTCGATAACGGCAGCAAGAACGGCACGCGGGTCAACGGCGAACTGATCGACGGTCCGTACAGGCTCCAGCCGGAAGACGAGATCCAGATCGGCCGTGCGACGCTGACCTTCTACGACGATCTCGCCACCCGCTCGCCGGATGACACGCAGAACCTGACCGAGCACGAGATCGCCGAGCTGGGCAGCAGCGTCTACGCCCCGCCGGATTCCCACGAGACACCTGCCCCCGAGGCTGCCTCCCCCGCCCCCCCGTCGTCCGAGACCTCCTCGTCCGAGGAGAGCACGGCGGCCATTCAACGCCGGCCCCGCCGTTCGCGACGGACGTCGCAGACCGGCAGCAACGCTCCGGAACTGATCGGCGACAGTGCGTCGATGCGGGCCCTGCGGGAACATATCCGCCGCGTCGCCCCGACCGGTGCCACCGCGCTGATCCGCGGAGAGAGTGGCGTCGGCAAGGAGCTCGTCGCCGCAGCCATCCACGCCATGAGCCCGCGTCACGACGGGCCATTCGTCTGCCTGAACTGTGCGGCACTCAGCGAAAGCCTGCTGGAAAGCGAGCTGCTCGGCCACGAGCGAGGCTCGTTCACCGGCGCCACGGAGCAGAAGAAGGGCAAATTCGAACTGGCGGACGGCGGCACGCTCTTCCTGGACGAAGTCGGAGAGATGAGTCCGGCGATCCAGGCCAAATTTCTGCGTGTTCTGGAAGGGCATCCGTTCGAGCGTGTCGGCGGTGGCTCGCCGGTCCACGCCAATGTGCGGGTGGTGGCGGCAACGAACCGGAACCTCGAGTCGGCGGTTCGCGCCGGAGAGTTCCGCAAAGACCTGTATTATCGACTCATGGTCGTGCAGATTCTGGTCGATCCTTTACGAGATCGACGTGGCGACATTGCCCAGCTGGTCGATTTCTTCCTGGATCGCTTTGCGAGGAAGAACGCCCAGCCTCGCCTTCAGATCAGCGAGGCGGCCATCGAACGGCTGCAATCCTACCACTGGCCCGGCAACGTCCGGGAACTGCAGAACACCATCGAACGAGCGGCAATTCTGTGTCAGACCGGAACGATCACTCTCGACGATATCGAACTGGCCCCCGTGGCCGAGGAAGAATCGACGCCAGGTCATCCGGACGCCGGGTACTTGCCGCAATCGCTCGAACAGGTGGAACTGTCACACATTCTGGCCACACTGGAAAGCACGAACTGGAACAAGTCCCGCGCCGCCGAGATCCTCGGCATCGAACGTTCGACGCTCGACCGCAAGCTCAAGCGAAACAACGTTCAGAAGCGGTGGCAGACGTCGTTCGACAAACCGGTCTGAGTCCAGAAGAAAGCTGCCGACCCGCTGTCGGCCATCATTTCCGGGGGTCTCCCGGGTCTGTCACGTTTTTCTCATTTTTTTGTTGACATCTGGCGACCAGACTTTAAAAATCGGGAAGCTTTCGGTTGACCCCGCCGCGTTGCCCTGCCCCATGCTATTCATGCCGTTTGTCCGCTGATTAGCTGCTTTGAAGGATTCAGCTTCGGCCCGCTTGCCGAAGTCACAGGGCTCCCAGAATGGAAGCTGGCGTTGTGTGAGGGAACCGCCCGGCCCACGTTGTCATTTGCGATCGGTCGCCTGGTTTCTACTGAGGGGAGTCTTACGCATGGAGTTTTCATTCGAGGTGAATCCCGACCTCGACATCGCCATTGGTTCCGAAGTGAACTTCGAAGAGTCGGAGGGAGAATTCGAACTCGAAGACTTCACGGCCCTCGGCATCAATCCGCTCTCGCCGACCGAAGCGAAGCCCGGTTCCGAGGAGAAGGTTCGCATGCTGGCCGCCCGCTACTCCGCTGGCGTCCCGCTCTGGCATGACTCCGACTGCTACGATCACGGCCCGGCCAGCCTCAACGTCGATGATGAAGATGACGAACTGATCAACGAAGACGAAGTCGAAGAAGTCGACTTCTGATCCGTCGTCGGAATGCTGCTGCCAACTTGCAGGTGCTCACGGGGCTTCCGGACGCGCTCTTCGCGACCGGAAGCCCTTCTTCTTTTCCCACACCCTTGAACCGTCCCGCCCCCCGCGTGTCGGCAGGGTGTACCGCGGCAAGACGCACCCACCCCGAACACCTTCCGCAACCGACATGATTCAGATCATCGACTATGGCATGGGCAACCTCCGGAGCGTCCAGAAGGCCTTCGAAAGCCTCGGCGTCGACGCCCATATCTGCTCCTCGCCCAAAGCCCTCGCGGATGCCGAAAAAATCGTCCTCCCCGGCGTCGGCGCCTTCCGGGACGCCATCAACGAACTCCGCAGCAAGGGGTTTGTCGAGCCGCTCCGCGAATACGCCGCCAGCAACCGCCCCTTCCTCGGCATCTGCCTGGGACTGCAGCTGCTGTTCGACGTCAGCTACGAAGACGGCGAATACGAAGGACTCGGAATCGTGCCGGGCAACGTCGTCCGGTTCGACAGCGAACCGGGCCTCAAGATCCCGCACATGGGCTGGAACCAGCTCGACATCGTCCATCCCAATCCACTGCTGGCCGATGTCGCCCCCGGGTCACACGTCTATTTCGTACACAGCTACCATGTCGTTCCGAATGAGGAAGACGTCGTGGCGACACGGACATCGTACGGCGAGCAGTCGTTCGTCTCGATGATCGCCCGTGGAAACCTGTTCGCCACGCAGTTCCACCCGGAAAAGAGCCAGCGCGTCGGCCTGAACATGCTCGCCGCATTTGCCGGCCTCAACGGACGTTGACCACCAGCGGTCCCTTCGACGATACTCGCCGGATTGCAGGATTTCCCCACGGTCGACAGTCGCCCGTGGATCGCAGCCTGGAGGCACACCACACCATGTTTCGCCGCTCTGTCGCCACCGCCCTGTTCGCATCGCTGACGTCCACCATCGCCCAGGCCCATCCCGGCCACGGTACGATCGACGCCAGCCAGCCGGCTCACTACGTCATCGAACCGCTGCACGCGGCTCCCTGGATCGGCCTGGTCGCCGTCGCAGCCGCCGCCGCCCTGTTCGCTCGCGGCTACTGGAAGAAAGACCGCTGAGTCGGTTGCCGCGTCCCTGTCGCGGGCCCTCCGCTACCCGACGGGACATGTTCCGAATCAGCCGACGGGCGGCTGCCCCCAGGCGGCCAGTCGCTTGCGGGCGATGAGGCCAGCAATCAGCAGCAGCACCGACAGCTCCGTCAGCAGCAGCCCGTACCGGAAGCTCGCCGGCTCGTAGCGCCATTCGACGCGATGCGTGCCGGCCGGAAGCTCGACACCCCGAAAGACCTCGTCCACCAGGACGGCTTCCGCCGACTCGCCGTCGACGCTGACGTGCCACCCGGGCGTCATCAGATCCCGCAGGACCAGCGTCCCGCCCTCTTCTGATGACGCCTCGATCACGACCTGCGACGGCTCGTAGCCCACGATCTCTGTCTGCCCCGCCGGACCGTCCGACTGCAGGCTGACCCGCCCGGGAGCGTTTTCGATCCGGTACAGGTAGAACGGCTCGTCGTACCGCCCCAGAGCGCGACTGAGCAGGGCATCGAAGCCGATCCAGATCGGTTCCAGCCCCGGCTGAGACGCATGGACCGGTTCGAGCATCAACAGGTGCGTCACCCCCATCCCGCGGAGCCGATCCAGCTCCGCGAGCGGTCCCGCCTCACGGTCCTCGGCCGAAAATGTCAGCGGCCCTCCAAAGTACGCCGAGGGCCCCAGACCGAGGTAGACCGGCACCGCGGCGGTCCCGGTCAGCGTCAGCATGTTCGGCGCGGGCGCGTAGACCCGCGGATGCCCCGGCTCGTGGGACAGCACCCGGGCCAGGTCGCTCTGCCGGCGGAAGTCGATTGGCGGCTCCGGAACGATCGTCGCATACGTCGCCAGCCGGCTCACCAGCCACAGGTCGGCGGTCGTCACGACAAACAGCACGATCACTCCCAGCTTCCGCCAGTCCAGTCCGACGCCGCGACGCCACGCACCGTCCACGACCCAGCCGGCGATCAGCCCCGCCGCCAGCGTGGTCACGATTCCGTAACGCCCCGGTCCGCGAAAGAAGCCGAACCCCGGCAGGTATCGTGTAATCGGCAGCAACCACCCCGTGGCGTAGATTGCCGCCAGCAGACCGAAGAGCGCCCACCCGACAAGCTGCGGCGGCAGCCGCCGGCCTCCCCACAGCGGAGCCACCAGGCCGAACAGGACGATCAGAGCGGGCAGCAGTCCGAAATACAGATGCGCTTCGACATCGTTCGTCGCTGCCGGGTAGGTGAGAAACGTCGACTGCTGAATCGCATACCCCGGGAACAGATTGGGCACATACCACAGCCAGGGAGCCACCACCTGCGAGAGCGCCGCCGGGGGAATATGGCCGTACGCGGGGTCATACTCCTCGGACGGCACCGAATCGGCCCGCTGGCTGTCGCGGGTCAGCTCCCAGGTCGGCACCAGCTGGACCGCGCCCACCCCGTATCCGAGGGCGATAAACGTCCCAAGCAGCACGTACTTGCGCCAACCGGGCCGGTCGCCCGCCTCCTGCGACCGCGCCAGAACGAACCGCAGCAGTGCGTAGCAGACGAGCAGCAGGCTGGCGATGAAAACCAGATGGAAGTGACCGGCCAGCAATGCGACGCCCAGCAACAGGCTCAGGGCCACACCATTGCCGATCCCACCGCTCCGCAGCCAGCGTTCGGCCAGCCAGATCAGCCATGGCAGCCAGGCGCCGGTGAGCACAGCCCACTCCAGGCAGATCCGGGAGGGAAACCAGCCGTAGACGTACACCAGAGCCGCCAGGGCCGCGCCAGGCATCCTGAGCCCCTGTTGCCGGGCCAGCATCCAGCAGCCGACAAACGCGATGACGTAATGCAGCAGCTGCACTGCGTTGTACGCCGCGTTGACATCGAGCAGCCGGTACAGCAGCAGATGGGGCGGATAGAAGACGCCGGTCTGGCTTTCGGCCAGGGCGGGATACCCGTGACCGACAAGCGGATTCCAGAGCGGCACATGGCCCTCGCCGAGCTGGTCGGCGTAGAAGGTCTTCTGGGGGAAGTAGTACGGGTACAGGTCTCCGCCGATCAGTCCTCCGCCCAGCCACAGCTGCGACCAGAAGATCCACGTCAGCCCCAGTCCGATCCCGATTGCCAGCAGCCATTCGGGAACGCGGGGTCGTGGCGAATCAGGCTGCATGAGATTCCCGTCTGTGCAATGCGGATGGAAACGTTTGCAATTGGCCGTTGCGACGTTGGCCCGGACGCATCAGGATTTCGCCGGTCGGCCCCCCGCCAGCTCACGTCCCTTCCCTCCCTTACCGTGTGAAGGGGCCGCGGGGGCGGAAATGGAAGTTCTTCCGGCGGGCGGCACGGCATCTGCAATATCTGCCGGTGTCGCTCAGCCAGAGTGACAACAACCGGCAACCCGGAGCCACTCGCCCGGGCCGACAGTGCCGGTTCTTTCGCGGGTATAGCAGAAAGGCTGGACCGCGAAAACGAGGCCGCGTGCAGACCGGACACGGATGATCCGCTCCGGAATTGTAGAATCTGCACACGAGACCTCGCCCCGGTTGAAAAACTTACACGTCCAGGCATGGAGGCCTGAAATGCTTCGCCGAATCGCTTTCTCCCCGGCTCTTGCCGCTTCCCCGTCTTCGACGATTCCCACCGGTCCCGACTCCTCCGACCGGGTTCGCACGTCGTCCCCTCCACGGTCCTGACGACCGGTACGACGCTGCTTCCGCGCATCGTCGTGCATTCCCGTCTCCGTCCAGATCGCCAGTCTCCCATCGGCCCGACTCCTCTCTGAGCGCGTTCCGCGTCTCGGCAGGGAGCCGCTCCGCCCGGCGTTTCGCCCCCAGTTCATTGCAGAGGGAATCCCATGGCAACCACGCTCAACGCGCTGCTCGTGGCCGCAGCCCTGTCCGCCAGCCCCGAACAGGGCATTGTTCTGGAGTTCAGTGCAGCCTGGTGCGGCCCGTGTCAGCGAATGAGCCCGATCGTCGCCAAGCTGGAACGGGAAGGCCTCCCGATCCGCAAGGTTGACGTCGACAAGGAACGCGAACTGGCCCGCCGATACGGCGTCCAGAGCATCCCCACGTTCGTTCTGGTCGTCGACGGAAAGGTGGCCGACCGTGTTGTCGGCATGACGACCGAAAGCCAGATTCGCCGGTTGATCGACCGGATTCCCAAACAGGAAGCCGCCCCGGCCGCACCGGCCCGCCCCGCCGAGAACATGATCCTTGCCGGAGAATCCAGCACACCTCCAGTCCGGACGGCCTCGGCCGAGACCACCAGCCCCGACCGCCGCAAGACCCCCTCGTTCTGGCCGTTTGGTCGCAAGGACGAGAAGGAACCGCAGGTCGTCCGCGCGAACATCGACGACGAACCGGCCGGGGCCGACGATCCGCAAAGTGAAGGACCGCTCTCCTCGACCGCCCGCCTGCGGGTTTCGATTGACGGTCACGTGAATCTCGGCACGGGCACGATCGTCGACAGTCGCCCGGGACGCACGATCATCGTGACCTGCGGCCACATCTTCCGCAGCATGAACGATGACACGAAGGTTGAAGTCGACCTGTTCGCAGGCGACGCGCCCCAGACCTATGTCGGACGCGTCCTCAAGTACGACCTGAAGGCGGATGTCGGCCTGGTCGTCATTCCGACCGACGAAGCCCTGCCGGCAACGCCCGTCGCAGGCAGCCACGCCGTCCCCACCGTGGGCGACCGGGTGGTCAGCATCGGCTGCAGCGGCGGCCAGCTCCCCTCGCGGGAACAGCTTCGCGTGACCGCCATCAACAAGTACGAAGGCCCCGACAACATCGAGTGCACCGGAGTGCCGGTCCAGGGTCGTTCCGGCGGTGGACTGTTCGACGCGGACGGCCACCTCGTTGGTGTCTGCATCGCAGCCGATACCCGCGAACGTCGCGGCCTGTACGCCGGTCTGCTGGCGATCCACAACCTGCTGGGCGAAAGCGGTCTCGCGGAACTGTATGAACAGCCCGCCGCCCCGGCCGAAGCGCCTGCCGTCGCAAACGTCTCCCAGGAGGTTCCGGCCGCCCCGGCACGCGAGACGCTGCCGGTCGCCATGGAAACGCAGGCTCCCGCTGCCGTCGTCCCTGCCAGCGCCCCGCAATCGCAGCCGGCTCAGCCGCCCCGGACTCAGCCGAATACGCAGCCGGCCGGCTGGCCCGCCGACCTGGCCAATCTCAACGCGGGTGATGCCGAGGTCGTCGTCATCATCCGCTCGAAGGATGACCCCAGCCGCACCAGCCGGGTGGTGATCATCAACGAAGCGAGCCCGAAGTTCTACTCGTACCTGCAGGGAGAAATCGCACCAGGAGCGGCGGGTCGGAGTGAAGCCCGCCGGGCCGCCATCCCCCGCCGCCTCGACGCCGGGCAGGCCCTCAACTGGGACGAAAGCCGGCCGGCCGCGCCGCAGGCCACCATGCCCCTGCCGAATCTTCGCCCGACAACCCTGTCGCAGGAGTTCGCACCCCGCCGCTACGTGCGAAGCGGCAGCTCGACAAAGTAACCGACCGGGTGGCCGGGGTCGAAACGAGCGAAGCGAGTGGAGCCCCCGGAACCGCACCAGCCCGAGCCTGTCGCTCTCGTTCCCCTACCCCAGCGACGTCGCAATCTCGTAGATCGCCGCCGTATCCAGTACCAGGCTGTTCGACTCGAACAGTTTTGCGATCGCCGCCCGGTGCACCTTCATCTTGGTCCCCCCGACACCGATCGCCCCGTAGCAGGTCACGCCGGCATGCTCGACGCCCTTGTCGGTGACTTCGATCCCGCCGAGCCCGACCGGAGGGACGGCATTGAGGTCGATGGCGACCTTCAGCGAGTCGGCCGCCTGCCAGCCGTCGGCATCGAAAAACTGCACGCCGGCCGCCCCCGCCGCGATGACCAGCTGCACCCTGCCGAGTGCCTCCTGCAGCCCGTCTCCCTCAGACGTGCAGGCCGTCAGCTTCGCCCCTTCGACATTCCGGGCGATCGTCGCACAGGCCTGTTCGGCCCGCTCCAGAGACCGCGACGCGACATGCACCTCCGCTCCCTGTGAGGCGAGAATCTGGGCCGCCCGCAAGCCGACCGGCCCGGTTCCTCCCAGCACCAGCGCTTCGGTCGCAGCCAGGTCGAGATGCTTCGAGGCCGCCAGCACGGCAGCGGCAGCGGTCGTGTTGGACCCGTTGGAGTCCATCATCACCGAAACCCGCATCGGCCCGAAGAACGTCCTGAGAACCTTCTCCAGCACCGCTTCCCCGGCCGCAACATTGCTGCCACCGATGAACAGTGCCGTGTTCTTCAGATCGGCCGGCCCGCGGGTGAACATCGCTCCATGCACGAGCGGCTCGACGTTCTCCGGCGTCACGCCCCCGTAGCTGAACAGTTCGTCGACACCCGCATCGACCGCCACGACGCGGTCAAAGCTGCTCGGCTGCGGATCGGTATCGAGCTGAATCAGAATGGTCTTCATGGTCGTCAGTCCGGTGCGGTTCGGTCTGAAACGTGCGGTTCGGTCGGTACGAAAAGGAAGCCCCCGGGGTTCAGCCGGGGGCTCGTGGACAATCATGTTGCGACCCGGCCCTGCCGGAGCACGGACCGCAGGAGCGAAGGCTCGATCAGACGCCCGAGAACGGGTGCTTGGCCTGAGCCTTCTTGGCAACCATTTCTTCGGCGCTCGGCTCGTCCTTCATCGCCCGCTCGATGGAGAGCTTGGTCGCTTCGTAGTTGTATTCGAAGATCTTCTTGTCGTCTTCGGCTTCCCAGTGGATGAACACGCCGCAGACGATGACCAGGTTGTCCGCCTGGTCCTTCGGAATCACGCCGGCTTCGACACAGTCTGCAACCGCCTTGGCGACGGCGAACTGGGCCGGGCCGAACATCTGCACAGCCTGCTTGGCTCCCTTGATGGTCACCTTGGTGATCATCACGGTGGCCGGCTTGACGGCGAGGTTCGGCTCGAGCACGGCCAGCAGGTTGCTGTGACCGGCGGACTGAGTGGCCAGAGCGTTCGCGAACGCCACGCCGGCCGGACCATCCTTGTCACCAATGATCAGGTCGATGTGAGCAACTTCGTTGCCTTCGCCAACGAGAGCCTCTCCGATGTGAAACGCCATACTGTTACCTCCCTTGTCTTTCGGCCACAGAGCGGTCATGTTAAAAGCACGTGAAGCACGAGCGGTGAGTTCGGTGCCGGCAGTCTTATCACGTTCGTGACCGGAATTCCAGCAAGGGCGCACCGATCCACTCCGTCTGCTGAACTCTCGCCGCATTGCCATTCGTGGCCCAGGGGAATCCCGCGCTCGCCATGATCGCCTCGTCGAACGATGCACAACCGCTGCTGCTCGTCGGTGCCAGCACCCGTGCCATGGCGTTTTCCGCGATCCGTTCCGGGTTTCGCCCCATCTGCTGCGACCGCTTCGCCGACGCCGATCTTCAGGCCGTCGCCGAAACACACCGCATCACCAACTGGCCCGACGGACTGGGGGACGTGCTCGAGGCTCACCCGGACGTTCCCGTCATGTACGGCGGCGCTCTGGAGAACTCCCCCGAACTGCTCGAGCAGATCGCCGACCGGCACCCCCTCTGGGGCATGCACTCCGGCCCGCTGAATGCCATCCGCGATCCGTTCCGACTCGCCGCCGAACTCAACCGCATCCGCATCCGCATCCCCGAAATCCATCCCCACTCCGAGCCACCGGACACCGACGGATCCTGGCTGCTCAAACCGTTCGCCAGCAGTTGCGGCCGCGGCATCACGGTCTGGGACGACCAGGCGGCCCACTCCGCGACTCTCGACGAACCCCACTACTTTCAGCGCCGCGTCGACGGCATGGCCTGCTCGGCACTGTTCATCGCACCGCCGGACCGTTCGGACGTCCGGTTCGTCGGCATCACGCGTCAACTGATCGGCACTCCGCAACTGCACGCGCCGCCGTTTGCCTGGTGCGGGTCGATCGGACCGATGGTTCTGCCGGTCGGCACCGAACACCTCATCCGCCGCATGGGGAACTTTCTCTCCTGGACGTTCGAACTGTGCGGGATGTTCGGCATCGACTTCATCCTCGATGAGGACGAGAACATCTGGCCGACCGAGGTCAATCCGCGGTATACCGGCTCGGCGGAGATCCTCGAACTCGCCTGCGGTCTGAATCTGGTCTTCGACCACGCCTGCCAGTTCGTCCCCGACCAGGACAGCCTGCGCAGCGCCGTCAGTCCGGTCAGCCCGGCCCCGGCCGACAGCCCGGTGCTCGGCAAGGCGATCCTGTATTCGGACCGCGAGTACACGATCACCGGCAGCCCGTCCTGGAACAGTGCCGCCCCCGATCTGTCGCTGCCGGCGGTCGCCGACATTCCGACCGAACAGCAGGTCATCGGACCGGGCGAACCGATCTGCACACTGATCGAGGGTGGGCAGTCACTCGCCGACTGCGAAGCGCGTCTGCATGCGGCTGCTTCCGCGATTCAGAACGAGTTGCGGGCCGCCACGACATAGCCGACCGCTCTGCGCGGGTTGCCTCCGGCGGTACCGCGAGCGACAATGGAGAGGGTCGTTTCGGCCGCACGGCTTCTCTTCCCCCGATGTCTGTTCCGGAGGCACCATGGCCCAGGCAATCGCCAATCCCGACGAGTTGCGGGCCTTTGCCCAGAAGCTCAAGCAGTTCAATTCCACACTCTCGGACCAGGCGGGCATGCTGGCGATGCAGCTCGACACGCTCGCCAGCTCCTGGCGGGACCAGGAGAATGCCCGGTTCACCGAGGAATTCCGGGAACACATGCGACTGCTCGCCCAGTTCATCGAAGCCAACAACCAGCACATCCCGTATCTGCTCCGCAAGGCGGAACGGATCGACGAGTATCTCCAGCAGCGCTGAGACGCGAGTCCGAACTTCCTGACCGGCAACGCCATGTCCTCTGCACACGTCACTTCGATCGCGGCCCTGCGGGACTTCAAGGCAGCCCTCAAGGAGTTCCAGGACGAAGCCGCCGTGGCCCTCTCGGCCCTGCATCTCGAAGCGCAGCGGGCCCTCGAATGGTGCGAGAGCGACCGCCCCGCCTACTGGACGCGTGAGGTCCGCAGAGCCTTTGACAAGGTCGCTGAGACACGGGCAGCCCTGAATACCTGTCAGATGCGCACCGTCGCCGGTCGCCGCCCCTCCTGCATCGAGGAAAAGCAGGCCTACGACATTGCCCGACGGCGGCTGCAGCACTGCCAGGAACAGGTGGAACGGACCCGCAAGTGGGCCGTCCGCCTCCGGCACGTCAGCGATGAGTTCCGGTCACACCTGGGGAGTACCCAGCAGGTCTTCGACGGAGAGATTCCCCGCACCCTGGCGCTGCTCGAACGGATGCTCACGGCACTCGAATCCTACGCCGAAGTTGCACCGCCGGCCGAGGACGCCTCGGCGCGATCGGCTCGACCAGCGACGGAGGAACAGACGCCGGCGGCCGGTTCTGACGCTTCCGCCGATCGTGACAGCCACTGAGCATCCATCCGGGAGGATGCGGAACTCCTGGTTGATGCCGGGAGGAGTTTCCCGTTAACACAAACAGGTTCCTGTCAGCACTCGGTTCCCCTCACCATGACCGGCGGTTGCTCCAGCCCGCCCTGGCAGCCCCGCGACCGTCGAACGGGCGAGTCAGAATTTCCACAAGGCACCACGATGCGACCAGGCAGTTTCCAGAACGGCAGCGGGCATCTTCAGGAAGCGATGGACAAGCTGCAGCGCCGCTGGGCCGAGACCTGCGAACACTGGGACGACGCCAATCGCCGCGAACTCGAAGAGAATCACATTACGCCCCTGCTCCGCGAAGCGTCTGCACTGCTTCCCTCCATCGGACAGATGGCCGAAACAGTGGCTGCGGCCGTCCGGGAACTGGAAGAACGCTGAGATGACCGGCGGCTGCCTGTCTCCCCGGCAACTGGAGTGCGCGCCCGGCGGCAGGACGCTCGCCATCGCAGACCGAAACGTGCGGGTCACCGCGTCCCGGCCGACGCCGAACGATTCACCAGGATACGTCGGATCATGAGAGTTGCTGACACCGAGCTGTTCGAACAACTGCAGCAGGCCATCAACCGCCGTGCCGCTGCCGAAGAGGAGTTCGCGGAACGCTTCCGCTCCGGCCCCGACGAAGAGATCTTCCGACTGACGCAGTCGATCGACGGTCTCGAGTCAAAGCATCAGGCTGCCCGGGCCGAAACGATCGCGAACTATGAGGCGACGCGCACACAGCTGGCCGACCAGTACGAGGCCGGACTGCTCGAACTGGACCGCAACCACGAACGGGCCCTGCGCGAGATCCGCAGCCGCTATGCCACGGAGTCATCCGAGGTCGAACGCGAGTACCGCGACAGTACCTGGGTGACCTCCTCGGTTCTCGATGACACGGCCGAAGACAGCCCGCACCGGCAGTTCGAAGTCTTCCGCCAGCAGCTGCAACGGACCGAAGAAGAGCATGAGGCGGCCTGGGTCCAGCTCTCGACCGAATACGCCACGGTCGCACAGGAACGCGGACTGCCGGAACTCCCCCAGCCGCTGCCGGTTCAGGAACGGCTGACGCGCGACCAGTCGCACGAGCGGTTCCGCGAAGCGATCGACCTCGCACACGCGCACCTGGCCGACCTGCAGAAGCGGTGGCTCCCGAAGCTGTTCCTCGGCTGGCGACCGCTCATTCTGGTCATGCTCGTCGCACTCGGCCTGGCCGGAGCCTCCCTGGCGACCGTCTCGCCGGACCTGCTGGGTGTGGCCCTTAACCGGACCGATCCGGTCTGGTTCGCCCTGCTGGCAGGTGCCTCCGCCGGTGTAAGCCTGATTCTCGTTGCCGTCCTGTACGCGATCGCGATGGCGCGACAGTCCGACCTGCTGCACTCGATCCACGACTCGGTCGCGGCAGCACAGGGATTGCGTCTGTTCTGGAGTCACCATTCCCAGGCCGACCTGGCCCGACACGAAAAAGCGTATCGCCGGGATCAGGCCCGCATCGAGAAACAGCGTGCCGAGGCGATGCGGCGGTTCGAAGCGGCCCACGCCGAACGGATGGCCGAGATCGAACGTCGCCGCGAAGCCGAACTGCAGACGGAAAACGACGCCTGGACCACGCAGCGGGAGGCGATGATCGCCGAACGGGACCAGAGCCTGTCCACGCTCGACGAGGAACATGCCGAGCGTCTCGATCAGGACGACATGCTGCACCTGGCCGAGAAGCGACGGGTCGAAAACGACATCGAGCAGCTCCGCTCCGAACGTCAGTCCGCTGAAGAGGCGACCTGGTCACAGCTCAGCCAGGACTGGCAGGCCGCGACCGGCCAGTTCTTCAGAAGCGCAGACGAAGCGTCGTCGCTTCGCCGCAACTCCTTCCCGGACTGGCCGGCGATGCTCGAGCCGAACTGGCTTCCGCCGGAAACGATCCCGTCGGGGATTCCCTTCGGCACGCTCCCGGTCGACCTGGGCAACTGGCCCGGTGCCCTCTCAGAGAACGCCTCACTGGCTCCCCCGCAGCTGCAGACCGACTGGCCACTGGTCCTGCCGTTCCCCGACGGATTCTCGCTGCTGCTCAAAGGGAGCGGGGCCCGCGCCCGCAGTGCCACGCAGCTGGTGCTGCAGAGCGTGATGCTGCGGCTGCTGACACTGCTCCCTCCCGGCAAGGTCCGGTTCACGATCATCGATCCGGTCGGACTCGGCGAGAGTTTTGCCGGCTTCATGCACCTGGCAGACTTCGACGAACTGCTCGTCACCAATCGCATCTGGACCGAGTCGGGTCATATCGAAGCGCGGCTGGCGGACCTGACCGAACATATGGAAAACGTCCTGCAGAAGTACCTGCGGAACGAGTTCGCCACGATCGAACAGTACAACGAATACGCCGGCGAAGTCGCCGAACCATACCGCTTCCTCGTGATCACCGACTTCCCGTCGCGGTTCTCGGAAATTGCCGCCCGCAGGCTCAAGAGTATCGTCACCAGCGGTCCACGCTGCGGCGTGTACACCCTGCTGGGGGTCGACCCGACCGGTCAGTGGCCGCCGGGACTGTCGCTGGCCGACGTCGAAGAACAGATGCGGACGTTCGCCTGGAAGGCGGATGCCTTTCACCCGGCCGAACCGAGCATGAACCGATGGCCGGTCCGGATCGATCCGCCGCCCCCTCCCGAGCAGTTCACGACGATCGTCAAGCGGGTCGGCGAAGTCTCCCGCGATGCCCGCAGGGTCGAGGTCGCCTTTGACCGCATCGCGCCATCGCCGGCCGACTACTGGAACAGCGACAGCCGCCACGAAATCAACGTTCCCCTCGGCCGGGCCGGTGCGACCAAACTGCAGCATCTGCGGCTCGGCAAGGGAACCAGTCAGCACATGCTGGTGGCCGGCAAGACCGGTTCGGGCAAATCGACGTTCCTGCACGCCCTCGTCACCAACCTCGCGCTGCACTACAGCCCGGACGAGATCCGCTTCTATCTCATCGACTTCAAGAAAGGGGTCGAATTCAAACAGTACGCGACGTCGCGTCTGGCCCATGCCGACGTGATCGCGATCGAGAGTGACCGGGAGTTCGGCGTCAGTGCCCTGCAGCGACTCGACGAAGTGCTGAACGAACGGGGCGAGACGTTCCGCCGCCACGGCGTGCAGGACATCGCCTCCTTCCGCAATGCCGTCCCCGACGTGCCGATGCCCCGCATCCTGCTGGTCGTCGACGAGTTTCAGGAGTTCTTTACCGAAGACGACCCTCTCAGCCAGCAGGCGACGCTTCTGCTCGATCGCCTCGTCCGGCAGGGTCGTGCGTTCGGGATCCATGTGATCCTCGGCTCGCAGACGCTTGGTGGTGCCTACTCACTGGCCCGCAGCACCCTTGGACAGGTCGCCGTCCGTGTCGCCCTGCAGTGCAGCGACGCCGACGCCCACCTGATCCTCAGCGAAGAAAACACCGCCGCCCGCCTGCTGACCCGCCCCGGCGAAGCAATCTACAACGACGCCAACGGGATGCTCGAGGGGAACCATCCGTTCCAGATCGCCTGGCTTCCCGACGAGCAGCGCGAACACCTGCTGGCGGAACTCAACACGCTGGCCGGCCGTCGCGGCATCGAGACCGACCCGGCAATCGTCTTCGAAGGGAATGTCCTCTCGGACCCGGCCCGCAACAGCGAGCTCGTTCGCCTGATCGAACAGGACGACGAACCGGCCCGAACCGTGGTGCCCCGCATCTGGCTCGGCGAGGCCGTCGAAATCCGTCCCGCAACCGAACTGGCGTTTCCGAAGCAGTCCGGCAGCAACCTGCTGATGGTCGGACAGGATCCCGAGGCAGCACTCGGCATCCTCACCAACGCGTTTGTCTCGCTCGCCTGCCAGCTCGTCGCGCCCTCACGAAACGGAGACATGACACCGCTTGCAGATGACGCGGCCGAGACCGCCACGGCCGAGACCTCCGCTGCGACTCCGCGGCTGTTCCTGTTCGATGGCAGCAGCCCGGACGAACCCTCCTCGGCGGTCTGGCGACGGGTGAGCGGCCGGTTTCCCCGTGGCGTGCGGCTTGTCCGCCCCCGCGAGGCGGCCGACGCCGTCGAAGAACTCACCTCGATCCTGCAGCAGCGGGACAGCAGTCCCGATCTCGCCGCCCCTCCGGTCTTCGTCGTCGTCCACCATCTCAGTCGCTTCCGTGATCTTCGCAAGGCGGAAGACGATTTCGGCATGGGGGGCTTCGGCAGCATGGGCGAAAGCAAGCCCCCCGCCCCCGGTGCGCAGTTCGCAAAACTTCTGACCGACGGCCCCGCCTGCGGCATTCACTGCCTGATCTGGTGCGACTCGTACAACAACATCGACCGCTGGTTCTCGCGGCAGACACTGCGCGACCTGGAGTACCGCGTCGCCTTCCAGATGAACGCCACCGACTCCAGCAACCTGATCGACTCGCCGGCCGCATCACGGCTGGGACCGAATCGGGCGCTGCTGTATCGGGAGGAGACCGGCACGAGCGAAAAGTTCCGGCCGTACACCGTTCCGGAAGAGACGTGGCTCCGCAGTCTGCACGAGAGCCGCACGCAGGTTCCGATCGAAACAGCCATCGATCCGGACGAGTTCCGGGTGCTCTGACCGACGACGGCAGACCGGCCCCGGAAGCCTCCTGACAATTCGCGTCGCCTGCAGGTCGTTGTGCTTCTTGCAATTCGGGCAAACCGCGGAATAAAATCCCTGCGTATCGGGTGCCCGTTCACGCAGTCTTTCACACTCCAAGGTCATGTCCCACAAGCCGACCGACATCCGCGTCGTCGATGCTCAAATCGAATTCGAACCCTGCCCTTTCCGCACGCCGCTGAAGTTCGGCGGCCGGGTTCTCGAGCACACACAACTGATCAATGTCCAGGTGACCGTAGAGAACTACGCCGGTCAGCATGCCACGGGCATCGGCAGCATGCCGATCGGCAACATCTGGGCCTGGCCTTCGCAGTCGGTGACGCCCGACCAGGCCGAAAAGGCGATGATGAACTTCGCCGAGCGGGTCGTGCGCCTGACGGACGGGTTCGACGAATTCGGTCACGCGATCGACATCGTCTACCACGTGTCCGCCGAATACTTCCATCAGGGCAAGGTCGTCTCCGAACGGCTCGGCCTCGCCGAACCCCTGCCGGAACTGGCCCAGCTCGTTGCGGCGTCCCCACTCGATGCGGCGATTCATGACGCCTACGGTCGGGTCAACGACATCAACAGCTACAACGCCCTCTCGGCAGACTTCATGAACCATGATCTGGCCGAGTACCTCGACGAACAGTTCGAGGGAGAGTACCTCGACAAGTACACGCTGCGTGAGCCGAAGGAGCGGCTGCCGCTCTACCACCTTGTCGGTGCCCTCGATCCGCTGACCGATGCCGACGTCACCAACCGCATCGGCGACGGCCGTCCCGAGACACTCAGCGACTGGATCGCCGCCGAGGGTCTGACCCACCTGAAGATCAAGCTGGCCGGGGACGACCTGGACTGGGACGTCAACCGGGTGCTGTCGGTCGATCGCGTCGCCGCCGAGGTGAATTCCGCCCGCGGCTGCGATCGCTGGTTCTATTCGGTCGACTTCAACGAGAAGTGCGAGAACGTGCAGTACGTCCTCGACTTCCTCGCCCGGGTGAAGGAGTCGACCCCAAACGCCTACGACCGCATCCAGTACATCGAGCAGCCGACGCACCGTGACCTGGCCGCTCATCCCGAAAACACCATGCACGAAGCGGCCAAACTCAAGCCGGTCGTCATCGACGAATCGCTCGTCGACTACGACGCCCTGTTGCTGGCCCGCGAACATGGTTACAGCGGCGTGGCCCTCAAGGCCTGCAAGGGGCACACCGAAGCCCTCTTCGCCGCCGCCGCGGCCCAGAAGTTCGACATGTTCCTCTGCGTTCAGGACCTGACCTGCCCGGGCTACTCATTCCTGCATTCGGCAAGTCTCGCCGCCCGCGTGCCGGGCATCGCAGCGATCGAAGGGAACGGCCGCCAGTACTGCCCGGGTGCGAACAAGGACTGGGAACGCCAGTTTCCGTCGATGTTCGAGATTTCTGACGGGACGGTCGGCACCGGAGCCCTCAACGGGATCGGTCTGGGCTTCTGAAGCGGGCGCGCCTCGTCACCCGAAACGCGTACAACGCCCACCGGCTGCGTCCGGTCGTCCGCCCGTGGGTGGCGAGCCCGGAGCGTGAGTTCCGGGGTAAGTACCGTCCCTCGCTGCTGATAACCCCCGAGCTGACGCTCGGGGCTCGCCTGCGCTGTGACACGCACCAACGGGTGGCTGGTGGCCGTGGCTGGAGCGAGCAACGCGAGCGAAGCCACGGTCGTGCCCCGCGTTCAATACCAGCACGAAGCGCCAGCGCATGCACGGCCAGAGGCCGTGGCACACAGCACCGGAGACCGTGGCACACAACAGTCGCCCCGCATCCGCCTGCACCGCCCTCACCCGTATCGGCGCTGCTGCAGTTCCTGGAAGTTCTGAATCGCCAGGAACGCAAACAGGATCGCCGCGTACGTCCGCTGCTGCTGAAAGAAGTAGAACGCCACCAGCGCCGCTGCGACCAGCCCGATCTGGATCGCGATCGTCGTCCCCCGGCGGGGGCTGAGGGTGATGCAGACGTCCCGACAGATCTGCCCGCCGTCCAGGGGCAGCACGGGCAGCAGGTTCAGCACACCCCACCAGAGGTTGATGAACAGCAGCTGCGTGATGGCAAACGCCGCCGGGGTCATCCCCCCCGGTCCAAGCAGGCCGGACTGGACGAGCATCGGCAGACTCAGCCGGATCAACCCGTAGAAGGCGAAGCCGGCGAACGGCCCGGCGAGTGTGATCAGCACCGACTTGCCGACCGAAAAATTCCGGTGCGGCTCGAACAGTGCCAGACCACCAAAGTGATACATCATGATCCGGGGCGGATAGCCGAACAGCCGTGCCGTCAGCGCGTGCCCCATCTCGTGCACGAGGATCGAGACGAATGCGACAACGATCCACGTCAGCAGGTACGGCAATCCCAGCCGGAGCGAACTCCACCCCAGCACGGCCGCTCCCAGCCAGAACGTCACCATGACGCGAACCGGTATGCCGAACAGGGAAAACTTCAGGTCATACGGGGTGGGCTGGACGGGTCCGAGCATGGAGTTCCTCGCGGGTGAATGAGCCGTCCCGCAGTCTAGGGGCTCGACCGCCTGCCGCAAGCCCGCCCCGCGAACGATCGAGCAGCATGTCGCCATTGACGCGACACCGCTGATCCTTCCATAATCGTCCCGCATGGCCTGCGGGTCGCACAAGCTCTCAGGTCTGTGGGGCTACCCCACGGCAGAAGCGTTGATCGCATCTCGTTGCAGGAATTTGTCGCAACGAAGTCGATTCGTTGCAGACAAATTCGCCACAGGATCCGTTGTGCGGCCCGCCGGCCATCACCTTGCGCCCTGGCCGATTGACTCACCCTCCCGAGACGACTCCTGCTGTCTCCCGACCAACACAGTCGAGTATGGGTCTGATTACCCTGCTGAAGCGGATCCTGTTCGGATCAGCTCCGTCCGTCCCGCATGCCGGGGGACAGCCCGAACCAGCCACCGAAAGCACTGACGATCGTGCCGCTGGTCCCGCCACCGTTTCGCAACGCCCGCGGGGCCCGGTTCGCCTGTCGCCTCTGCAGTACCGCTCCTCGCTGGTCCGCACCCCGCTCGAACGGGAACTGGTCGACTCCCCTGACAGCCCTTATCGCTGTGCCTACGTGCACCCGGTCGCCGGCCGGTACCTCGACCTGAGCACCGACGGCGATGCCCGCTGGCTCGACTATTACGGACTGCCGCACATCGCCTCGCCCGAACAGCTCGCCGCCTGGCTGCAGCTGCCCCTCGGCAAGGTCGGCTGGCTGACCGACCGGTTCACTCCCAATCACCGGCCGCAGACCACGCGCGAGGCGCACTACCACTATCACTGGCTGACAAAACGCTCCGGCGGACACCGGCTCATCGAAGCCCCCAAGTCCCAGCTCAAGCAGGTGCAGCAGCAGATCCTGCGGGAAATCCTCTGCCGCGTCCCGCCCCACCCGGCGGCCCACGGCTTTACCGCCGGTCGCTCGATCCAGACGAACGCCCGTCCTCATGTCGGACGGCGGGTTCTCATCAAGTTCGACCTGGAAGACTTCTACCCCACCTGCCGCTACTCCCGTGTCGTCGCCATCTACCGGAGCCTCGGCTACTGTCGTGAAGTCGCGCTCTGGCTGGCCCGGCTGACCACTTCGACTGCCCCGGCGAACCTGAGATTCCCCGACGGCAACACGCGGGCCCTCATGCCGTACCTTCCCCGCCACCTGCCGCAGGGAGCCCCGACCTCCCCGGCCCTGGCGAACCTGTCCGCGTACAGCCTCGATGTCCGCCTGTCCGGCCTGGCGGCCCGCTACCACCTGCGGTACACCCGCTACGCCGACGACCTGACGTTCTCCGGCGATGGCCGCTGCATCCCCGCACTCCGCGAGATCCTGCCGCTGGTCACCCGCATCGTTCGCCAGGAACGCTTCCGCGTGAACCGCAGAAAGCGGAAGATCATCCGCAACAATCAGCGGCAGACGGTCACCGGGGTTGTCGTGAACCGGCACCTGAACATCCGCCGCGACGAGTTTGACCGCCTCAAGGCGATCCTGCACAACTGCCGCAAGCACGGTCCGGCCTCGCAGAACCGCGAGGATCACCCCGATTTCGCCGCCCACCTTCGCGGCCGGATCGCCCACGTGATGCAGCTCAATCCGCAGCGGGGGCAGAAGCTGCTGGCGATCTTCGACCAGATCGACTGGACCCGCTGAGCGGCCGGTCCCGCGTGGCGTGATTTCCCGGTTTCCCGTATTCTTCCGGTGATCTGCCGCCACGCTCCTGCCGTTATCCAATTCAGGAAATCCCGTTCCGTCTGGGGAGGTCACCCCGTGCCATTGCCCAAGCTCTGGTTGATTGACCGGCTGATGGCACCGGTGATTCGTCCCCTGTCACGGCTGCTGGTCGGTCTGATTGCGATTCCGCTGTTCCGGCTGTTCCGCACCCGCGTTCTCCGTCTGCAGGACCTCGACGAAGAACTGGAAAAGGACTTCGAGCAGTGGTTCCGCGCCTCGCTGCTGCTGCTGCTGGCCAGCAAGAATGTCGAACTGCAGATCGCCGAGTGGTCCTCGGTCAACTTCAACCTCGACATTGACCGCTGGTACGTGACGCTCGGGCGGCTGATGCTCGCCATCAGCGTGATCGAGGCGATGCCCGACCAGGAACTGTTCGCCATCATCCACCCCGGCCCTCCCGCGCTCAAATACGAGCGGAAGAAGGGACTCTGGCGGTGCTGCAGGGAGCAGTGCTGGCCGTACCTGCGCGGCACCTTCTTCCGTCACCTCAACCGGTCCTCGCCGGTGCTGGCGATCATGGCGGTGATCTTCGGCGGCCTGCCGAACGGGGGGAACTGGGACTATGCCCTGGGATGGGTCTTCTACTTTCTGGCGATCGCCCAGTACCTGATCATCGGTCTGATCACCTCGCGGGACAAGGCGGTCGACGTCCTCGCCGACTTCGACCGCGAAGTCGCCCGCCGGCGTCGCGAACTGGTCGACGAGATCGAGGAATCGCTCGACGTCGAGATGCAGGATTCCACCGGCAACGCCGATGCCTCCCGGCCGGCCGGCGAGCCACCGGAAGTACCGCATCCCCCGGCGGCCCCCGCCAGCGACGTTGCCAAACCATAGCCCGGCCGGTATCAATCGAAGTAGCGGGCCCACGACGACAGGAATCGGACCCGCGCGGCAATTTCTCTCTGACGGCCTCCATCGGGCAGCACGACGTCCCGAGCCGTTGCTCCCGCCGTGCTCCAGGAATGGAACCTCTCGGAAAACGTTTATGAGTGCGTCAACGGAGGCCGCCCCCCGGATTCAGCAGCTCTCGACCAGCGTGATCAACAAGATCGCCGCCGGCGAGGTCATCGAACGCCCCGCCAGCGTGGTCAAGGAGCTGCTCGAAAACTCGGTCGACGCGCTGTCGACCCGCATCGAAGTCGACATCGAACAGGGGGGAGCGGAGCTGATCCGCATCGTCGACGACGGCGAAGGAATCCACCCCGACGACGTCCCCCTGGCCATCGCCAGCCACGCCACCAGCAAAATCTCCGCCGCCGACGACCTGTTCCACGTGCAGACGATGGGGTTCCGCGGCGAGGCGCTCGCGTCGATCAGCGAAGTCTCCCGCTTCCGCCTCCGCACCCGCCAGGCCGACCAGCTCGCCGGCGTCGAAATGCAGGTGGACGGCGGAGAGATGTCGCCGCTCCAGCCCTGTGGCTGCCCGCCCGGCACGCAGATCGAAGTCCGCGAACTCTTCTTCAACACGCCCGTCCGCCGCAAGTTCCTCAAAACCCCCGCGACCGAATTCGCACACATCTCCGAACAGTTCACGCGGGTGGCGCTGGCGAATCCGCGGCTGCACATGGTGCTGCGGCACAACAACAAATCGGTTTACGAACTTCCCGCGACCGACCGGCTGATCGACCGCCTCGAACTGTTCTTCGGTTCGCAGCTCGCCGAGTCGCTGATCCCGATCGAGAAGTCCTCCGGGGATCTCCGGGTGTGGGGCTACGTCGCCCAGCCCCGCCAGAGCAAAGCGACCCGCAAGGGACAGTACCTGTTCCTCAACGGTCGCTGGATTCAGGACCGTTCCCTCCAGCACGCGCTCACCGAAGCGTACCGCGGTCTGCTGATGGTCGGCCGGCAGCCGATCGCCTACCTCTTCTTCGAAGTCCCCGCCAGCGACGTCGACGTCAACGTCCATCCAACCAAGAGCGAAGTCCGTTTTCGCGACAGCCAGCAGATGTACCGCCTGCTGCTCTCGACGCTCCGCAACACCTTCCTCGGGATGGACCTCGACTCCCCCCTGAGCCTCCGCAGCGACGACGCCGGCAATCGCGGCAGCGCCCCCGCCGACGTCCAGAAAACACAACGCGAACTGGTCGACTGGGCCAACGATCAACTCGCCCGCTGGAAGCCGACCGAGGATCTCTCCGACCTCGAAGCAGCCATGCCCGAGCCGCCCGCTGCCCCCGCGGCTCCGCCGGCTCCCCTCCCGACATTCGATCCGCCCACAACCGACGCGACAACCGACGTAACCAGCCCGGCTGCCCCCGGTGACAACGCGGATGCCCCGGCAGGCCCCTCCGCAGCGGCCCCCGCTCCATCCGCCCCACCGGCCGATCTCCCCGAAACGCCCCGGGCCCTGCAGGTCCACGACTGCTACCTCGTCGTCGAAACCCGCGAGGGCATCACCGTCATCGACCAGCACGCCCTGCATGAGCGGATCATGTACGAGCATCTGCGGCGGCGGGTGCTGGGCGGTGCCGTCGAAGTCCAGCGACTCCTGATGCCGGTCACGATCGAACTCTCCTCCCGCGAGGCGGGCCTGCTGCTGGACCGGACGGAACTGCTCGCCGAGCTGGGGCTGCTGGTGGAGCCGTTCGGCGGGAACTCGGTCATGCTCTCCGGCTATCCGACGATGCTTGCCAAGGCGGACCCGGCCGAGCTGCTGCGAGCCGTCGTCGAGCAGATCGACAGTGCCGGCCAGTCCGTCACC
>ENA-ORCW01000301-ORCW01000301.1-marine-metagenome-genome-assembly--contig:-NODE-301-length-40424-cov-3.972637_pt1 | contig 40424 bp, 30 predicted proteins | sample MGYA00237784_ERZ508517 | MGnify/ENA primary metagenome ERZ508517 (study PRJEB26187, sample SAMN06268979) | marine metagenome | isolation source: Tt ae E1 feedstock associated aerobic enrichment on... | reverse complement strand
GCCGGCTGCGCCGGCCGCGGTTGACGAGCAACCGCGGGGACCCGTTTCCTCACGCCTCACGCCTCGAGCACCGCAGGTCAGGCATCGCCTGACGACCGCCGACGCGGAATGGTAAAGCGGCTCGCAATAACGAGCCGCGACCGTCAGGGAGCGGACACAGGCGAGCCCGAGCCTGTTGCTTGATTCTCCCGACGCGATACGGTCAACCAGCGACTACAGTCGGGGAAGATCCGTAATCGGAAGTTGACACACTGCGCTGCATCCTATAAGACTGTATATGTCTCATGGGTGTCACCCGTCGACGCTCTCTGTGGATCTTTCTTCCACGGCAACGGCCACACGGGTCAGGTATCAGTTCGGGCCATCTGATGTCACGCATCCTTCAGGTACTCGTCTGCACGTCGCTGCTCGCGACGACGGTCAGTTCGCCCCGCGTCTATCCGCACCAGCTCGCCTGCTTCAACGAGCTCGCCGGCGGCCTTGAGAACGGCTGGCGGCATCCGCTGGGGAGCAATCTTGACTGGGGGCAGGATTTCCTCTTTCTCGCGCGCTGGCTGGACTCGATTCCATCGGCCGCTATTGCGCTGGCACATCCTCCAGCGCACAGCGGCCTCGTCGAGCCTGCATTCAAGCGCATTGGACACGAGCCAGGAACTCTCGAATCGGCTCGGCTGCAGGTTGTGGGGATAGCAGCGGTATCGGGCGACCCAGCCGTGCTCGGTGTGAACGGAACGGATCAGGTACTGCCGAATGGTCGGTGGCGGATGTGCAGTCTCGACGGCGAACTTATCAGGATTGGATTCACTCATGTGGCGATTGGTCGTTGATTCGCAGGCGTGCCTGTTGCCAGTGCCGCTCCTTGTGATGTGGTCCGCGAATGCCTGTGGCGAGTCTGCCTCATTATCGGCACCGTCAGTGGAGGTACTGGCGGGGCTCCTGGAGGACAACTATCGGGCGCTGGGACCAGTGCGGCTTCGATACTCGGTGGAAAACACTCCTGTTGGCGGTGGAGTGCAGCTCGGGGAGTTGCCTGTCCGCGAGGGGATCGCATTCGGGCCGGCACCCACTGAGGCGCGGTGGGTCGGTGCCCGATTCAGCGGCCCCCTTGTTGTGCTTGAACCAGAAGGGGGCCCGTCTGTCTGGTTCATTGATGAGGAGCGGGTGTCCGAGTTCAGTCGTCGCACTGGTCAACTGACGGTTCGACACAGCCGCGACAATCCTTCGATTTCGCTGTGGGATCCGAGGGATCCGTTTCCGCCGGATATCAGGCACACGACCAAAGCCCTTTTTCTGACAGCCGCTGGGGACGCTCGTGTGGAGACCGATGCCGCAACCGGGAACTATGTTGTGCGTGTTCCGTACCAGGGCCCGCAGCATCTCGTGTACGGACTGAGCGCAGAGCACGGTTTTCTGCCAGTGTGGTCTGAATTGCGTAACCCCGATTCATCCGTCGTCCGCCGAGTCGATGTCGAGTACGACCGCATCGAGTCCCGCTCCGCGTGGTTGCCACGCACCATCTCGGTGACGTTTCCCCAGGCATCCGAAGAAGCGAAGAAGATCCCGCTGCCAGTTGTCGCACAAACGCAGATCGAGATGCACGACGTCGAGTTGACCGATGAGCAGACACTGCGTCCCCTGGCGGTCAATGATCTGAGTCCTGCGCGCGTCGTCGACATGACACAGCCTGCCCCACAAGTACAACGGTCGGAGATCACTGATTCAGCAGGGCCGGGATCGGCCGCGTCGCGTTCCTGGCTGTTGTGGGCGAATGTCATCGGCGCCCTCCTCATCGCCGTCGCAGCTCTGCTGCGTCGTCGGTAGGTACGTTCAACAGCCGACGTGGAATCGTAACGACACGTTCCAGTCAGAGCCGCGACCGTCAGGGAGCGGAACCAGCCGAGCCCGGAGCGTGAACACCGGGGTGACATCCAGGAAAGGAAACACGGAGTTGTCATGACGGTGCGTCGCCCCGGAGGATGAAAACGGGAGCGGGGTGCCATGGCCTCGCCGCGCAGCGGAGTGGCCATGCCGCTCTCCTCACGCCTCGAGCCTCGAGCTTCAGGCCCTTCGAACCACGCCCATCACTCCGCTCCGCTTCGTTCTGGGACGTGCCACCCATGTCTATGTTCATAGGAGGCATAGACCAGGCGAGCCCGGTGCGTGATCTCCGGGGGCATCACGTCGCATGATTGAAGACGGACGCGTGATGCAGCCGGGTGGCACGCCTGGAGCGAAGCGACGGGCGTGGTTACCTGAACAACAAGTGGTCATGGCCCGAGCAAGTGACGTAGGGCCGGTTCCAACCGGCCGCCTCAACTTAACGGCCGGCAATAGCCGGCCCTACGTCCCGGCGAATCCAACACGACCGGGGTTTCGCGGCTTCGCTGCTCCAACCCCGGCTACACGCCGCAAACATGTCGAAGCCATTGCCAGTTTCCCCGGCAATGCGAAGCTCGACACGGAACGTGTCTACTCCCTCCGGCTCTCCGCCCGGTCGATCCCTTCCCGCCGACGGGCGAACCGGCAATGCCAGTCCCCCATCGCATAGTCCCGACAGACCTGGGGACGCCTCGAGTGATGCCGGCAGCGCAGCGTTTCGTTGTCGAACCACAGGCAGGGGACGTCGCGCCGCCCGGTCACATCCAGTTCCCGTCGACGGGCCTCGATCTCCGCCCGCATCGGCAGAGAGACGCCCCGTTCGCGGGCCTCGTCACGTTCGTCGTCGAGGACAAAGGGCGGGGTGCCGACCGTCATGCAGCAGGCACCACAATCGTCGCAGCTCTCGATGACGGGGAGCATCCCGGAGGGATTGTCAGGAGTGTCGGTCGGTCCGAGTTCGATTGGCCCCATGAAAACTCACCTTCCGAATCTGTGCCCGTCCGGAAGAAAAAGTCCGGGACCACCCGCCCCAGACGGATCGATCCCGGACTGCACTTTACCGATATCAGACTCTGTCAGCTCCAGTCAATTCGACGTTCAGACGTCCGGACCGGAAGGGACCGGTGCAGCCGCGGGCGGATTCGCGGGCGGAGGGGTACCGGCCGGCGGACTTGCCGGGGCAGCACTCCCACCAGCCGGACTCGCCGCCGGTGGCTCAGCAGCCGGTGGTGCTCCCGCCGGAGCGGCAGCAGGAGGTGCTCCCGCCGGAGTCGCCGCCGGAGGTGCACCGCCAGGGGCCGGTTGTCCAGCAGCAGGTTGTCCAGCAGCAGGTTGTCCCGCAGCGGGCTGTCCAGCGGCCGGCTGTGCCCCCTGGTCGCCGCCCGCAGGCGGCTCGACGCCTGCCACCGTGAATTCGCGCGCCTTCTCGACACTTCCATCCGGATTCATCCAGGTCCAGCGGCCGATCGGCTTGTCGAGGTGATAGTGCCCGGTCACGGAAACCTGACCACTCGGATGCCACCACTTCCACTCACCGTGCTTGACTGGTTTTCCTTCGACTCCGACGACCACCGTCTCGCCGAATCCCTTCCACCAGTCATAGGTCGTTTTCGTCTTTTCCAGCGGTTCGAGATACCAGCCTTCGGCCTGCTTGCGACCGTAGCCGTAGCCATACGAGCGCTGATACTTCCGGCGACCGTCGAAGTACTCGACCGTGCTGCGGATCTGTCCGTTGGGAGCGTACTCGATGACCGGACCATGCAGGACGCCACCGACGTAGGTCGATTCACGCTGCTTGCGACCATCCGGGTAGTACCAGATCCACGGACCATGCTGCACGCCGTCCTGGAAGTGCCACTCGCTCATCTTCTGCTTGCGGGCGTCGTACACGATCCACGGACCGTGGAGCGCCCCCAGTTTGAAGCTGGCTTCCGTGAAGTAGGGACCGCGATACCCGCCGTAAATCGGGTTGGCATACAGCCGGCTCTCGCCGACGCCGACCCACTTCGTCCACGTTCCGTGACGCTGCCCGTGGACGAACTCACCGGTCGCGAGAACCCGGCCATCGGGGAAGTACTGCGTGAACGTCCCGTGCCGGATGCTCTTGCCGGCCGCATCCTTGAAGACGTGCTCTTCGACCTGCACCTGTCCGCCGGGACCGGTCTGTTTGACGACTTCGACGTTCTGTGGATCGGCGGGCGTCGCGGGCGCCGGCTGACCGCCAGCCGGTGATTCGGCGGGCAGATCTTCCGGAGGCGTTGCGGGAGCCGGCTGTGCCGCCGCACCGTCTGCCGCAGGGGCAGCGTTCGCGGCAGGGGCAGCATTCGCGGCAGGGGCAGGGTTCGCGGCAGGGGCAGCCGCAGGCGGAGTCCCGGGGGCCGGGAGCGATCCGGGGGCCGGAGTCGCGCTGCCGGCCGGAGCCGCAGCCGGTGGCGTGGCAGCAGGTGGCGCACCGGGGGGTTCGGGCGAGGGATTCTGTGCCATCGCAACCGCGGGAATTGCACTCAGGCAACCGATCATCAGCAGCCGGGCCAGAGGTCTTCGCATCATTCGGCTCCTCGGGGCAGTCGGAATTGCACCGTGTCTGCAGTCCATCGAATTCCGGATCGGGAGGACAGACGTGGAGCCGGGCCGGCAGGAAACGTCGGCTCCCGCACAAGACTCCGCGACTGCCCCCGACGGGCGAATCTTCGTCGATCCTATCGAACGAACGCACGAACGCGCCAAATCTTCCAGATTTCCTGAAACAATCCGCAGAGATTTCCGCGTTGCCGATACCGAGCGCCGTCGCCCCGCGCAAAGAACGACCGGCAGCCCCCAGAGGGAACTGCCGGTCGGTTGAGGATTCAGGTTGACCAGCCGCCTCACGACGGTCTGCGTTCAGGCCGGCTGCAGGTCGCCCAGGGCTTCCTTCAGCCGGTGACGGGCCGTGTGCAGACGACGCTTGATCGTACCGACCGGGCTCCGGAAACGATCACTCATTTCCTTCAGCGACTGGCCTTCAAAGTAGAACGCCATCAGCGTTTCCCGGTCGACCGGACGCAGCTTCGCCAGTCCGCCCCGAACCTGTCGGGCCCGTTCGTCACGAAGCAGCCGGTCGAGCGGCACGTCCCGCGACATCTGAACCAGGTCGAAGGTTTCCGGCGCCTGCATCGTCTCGCGCGGACGCCGCAGCGCCCGGTTGATCGACATCCGGACGGCAATCCGCTTGAGCCAGCCGACGAACCGGCGCGGCTCGCGCAGTTGCGGCAGCTTCCGGAGTGCCCGGAGAAAGACTTCCTGGGTCACTTCCGACGCTTCGGCGTGCTCACGCAGACGCCGCATCACGATCACGTAGACGGTCGACTCGAACTCCGCCATCAGTTCGTCGAAGGCGGCCCGATCACCGTTCTGAGCCTTGAGCACCAGCGATTCAATTCGCATCTCATCCATGGGGAAGTCTCTCACCGCATGATTTACGGGTGGATTGTCGTGGCGGTGTCAGCTCCTCGCAGTCCGTCGCGCACCATGCGGCGCACGATAGCCACGGGGCTGCTGTCACCAGCCAACCTGATCGCATCGTGGTCGTTGCGGAATACGGTCGATGAGCGTCAATTCAGACAGGAATGCCGTCGGTACAGACCGATCGGGCTGTCGCGTTGACGTCACCGCGCCGCACTCGCAGGCCAGGCAGTTGCTTCTGGATCTGCCCAAAGGCAGTCCGAAGGTTGCTCAGGCCGACACCGCGGTCCCAATGACCAACGATGCCCACGCGCGGGCCGGGGGCTCGGTCGCAGCCGCGGTAAATGTGTCGCACTCTGCGACACCAGACCGCCATGCGACGTCGGCATGTACCGGTGGTCGTACCGAGGGGTACGACGGTACTACCGACGCCAGCTGCGAGGCCGACATGCCTCCGTCCAGGTCCGTCAGACGATCGCGCCGCCATAGCCGTTTCCCGAGGCGCATCTGCATCGAAGCACTGCGATGGAGACGACCGCAACCGGCAACACGACGAGCGACCGTCTCACAGACGGTGACGTCGAAACAGCCCGTGCCGTTGATCGTGCTCAGATTCAACATCGCAGCACCTCCTGCGGCTCTCGCCGCAGCCTCCAGAGAAACTCAGTGATGGGCGGCCCTGATCCCCTTGATGAGAGCCAAGTCAAAGATAGTAGTAAAACGCCCGCCGGGCGAGGTCGCTGACACAGCGCCATGGCGGACGAGACACACCATGCTCTATGCCTGTGACCCAATCAACTACGTTTTGGTTCGGTCGATTCGTGGATTTCTTGTCGCTTTATCCGGAAAAACCCCGACCCGCTACCGAAGACTTCACCAACCCGCACGCAATAGATCGCCATAACCCACACGCCATCAGCCACTTCCACCCAGACTCCCCACCCGGGCCCAGGCCCCGCCGCTCACAAGGTAGTCGCTCGGGAACACGCCTGATATCATGAAATTCTGAAATTCTCCCTCCCTCGATTTCCCCTCCGCAAGGAATGTGACGGTGTTGAAGCGCGCATGGCCACTTCCCGGCGTGGCACTCTGTCTTCTGATGCTCTCCGGCTGCCCCCAGGCGACGGAACCGGCCGGCGATACGCCCGCTGCCGATGATGCGGCCGCGACCGCCCCCGAAACGACCGAGCCCCCCGCCGACGCCGCTCCCAAACCGGCCGCCGTCCCCAAAGACGACGCCGACGCCATCGCGAAGCTCGAAGCGATGCGGTGCCAGATCCGCCGGAACAGCAACGGCCGGGTCGTCGCCGTCGACTGCTCCGAAGCCGAGTTCTCCGACCAACAGCTCGACCTCCTCACGGGCCTGCCTTACCTGGCCGACCTGAACCTCGAAAACTCCACCGTCACCAATGACGGCCTGGCCATCGTTCCCAAACTCACCCGGCTGAAGAAACTCAACCTCCGCCGCTGCGGAAACATCAATGACGACGGCCTGGCCCACCTGGTCGGCCACCCCGCACTCGAACAGCTCCTGCTCCTCTACAACTCCTCCAGCATCACCGATGCCGGAATGGAGCACGTGGGCAAGATGACGAAACTGCGGGTCCTCGACCTCCGCGGCTGCAACAAGATCACCGACGCCGGCCTGGCCAAACTGACCGACCTCGAACGCCTCGAACGCCTCAAGCTCCGGCTCTGCTCGGTCACCGACGACGGCATGGCGTTCATCGCCGAGCTCCCCCGGCTTCGCGGGATCGCCCTTGAAGACATTCCGATCTCCAACGACGGTCTGGCCAAACTCGCCGGGCAGACCAACCTCGACGAAATCAACCTGATGGGAACCCTCGTCGACGATGACGGTCTGGCCCACCTGGCCGGCATGTCGAAACTGCGCGACGTCAATCTGCGAAACACCGCAGTGACCGGCAGCGGCCTGACTCACCTTGCCGCGGCCCAGGACACGCTCTGGCGACTGAACCTGCACGAAACCTTCGTCGGCGACGATGGCCTCGCCAATCTCGTCCCGTTCAAGAACATCGAAATCCTCACCCTCTGGCTGACGTACATCACCGACGCCGGCCTCGAACAGGTTGCCCAGCTCGAAAAACTGCGGGAGCTGAATCTCGAAGCGTGCGACATCAGCGACGACGGCGTCGCCCGACTGCAGGCGCTGACGAACCTGCAGAAGCTCGTTCTGGCGGAAACGCGGATCACCGATGCGGCATTCGAACTCCTCGCGCCGCTCAAGGAACTCCGCTACCTCGATGTCGGAAACGTCCAGACCGTCACCGACGACGGGATCGCCGCGTTCCGGGAAGCACACCCCGACTGCAAGGTGCAGAACTGACCTGCAACGCTTCAGCATTGCCCGCGGAGGCCCAGCGGTTTACGTTGGTTTTTTCCACCTTAACGTTTGTATGGCGTTCCTCCCCTGCCGGCGGTTCGCCTGTCCACCTGTAGATAAAAGGACGCAACGATGGCCCCACACTCTTCACGTCGTGACTTCCTGAAGACGTCGACCGCAATCGGGGCGGCAGTCTTCGTGAACGCCAAACCTGCCTTCACGCAGGAAAAGTCGCCGAACGAACGGGTCCGCTATGCCTGCATCGGCGTCGACGGCAAGGGCCGCAGCGACTCCGGTGATGCCGCCAAGCACGGCGACGTCGTTGCCATCTGCGACGTCGACGATTCCAAGCTGCAGAAAGCCGCTCGCAACCCGCAGTTCAAGAAGCCCGAAACCTTCCACGACTACCGTGAGATGCTGGAGAAGATGGACGGCAAGATCGACGCGGTGACCGTGTCGACCCCCGACCATCACCACTACCTCGCCGCCGCCTCCGCCATGAAACGCGGTCTGGCCTGCTTCTGCCAGAAACCCCTGACTCACAGCGTCTGGGAAGCCCGCGAGCTGCAGAACATCGCCCGCGAAATGAACGTTCCCACCATGATGGGGAACCAGGGCACCTCCTACGGCGGACTCCGCAAGGCCGCCGCGCTGCTCCAGTCCGGTCACCTGGGCACCATCCAGGCCGCCCACATCTTCACCAACCGGCCCGTCTGGGAGCAGGGCGTCGCCCGCCCCGAACCGTCCGAAGTCCCCGCCAACCTTGATTGGGACCTCTGGCTCGGCCCGGCACCGGAACGGCCCTACGCCAACGGCGTCTACCACCCGTTCGCCTGGCGCGGCTGGTGGGACTTCGGCACCGGAGCCCTGGGCGACATGGCCTGCCACACCTTCAACATGCCCTTCATGGCCCTGGGACTGAAGAACCCCAAGACCATCCAGGCCTGGACCAGCGGCCACAACAAGGACAGCTACCCGCAGTCCTCCAAGATCAAGTTCGAATTCCCCGCCGACGACGACCGCCCCGCGATCGACGTCTGGTGGTACGACGGCGGCGAACTCCCCTCCAAGGAACTGCTCCTCGGACTCGACGAGTTCAAGAAGAGCGGCCGCAGCCCGAGTGGCGCCCTCATCGTCTGCGAAAAGGGAACCCTCTACTCGTGGGGCGACTACGGCGAAAACTGGATGCTCCTCCCCGAAGGTGAAAACGAAGTCCCGGACCTCGACTACGAAGAGTCCCCCGGACACTTCACCGAGTTCCACCAGTCGATCACCGGCGAACGGAAGCGCGCCACCTCGAACTTCGAGAACTACGCCGGTCCGCTCACCGAAACCATTCTCCTCGGCAACCTGGCCGTCTGGGCCGCCGCCGATGGCGAAGGCAAGAAGATCGAGTGGGACGCCGAAAAGCTCGAGCCGACCAACGCTCCGGAAGTCGCACACGTCGTCCGCCGCGAGTATCGTGACGGCTGGTCTGCCTGAGCGACCGTCGCCTCTGGCAACGACCTGATGTGAAAAACGCTGATCCCGAGCCCGGAGGCCACCCGTCTCCGGGCTCGTTTTGCGCGCCTGCCCGAACGCCCCGTCTTGCCGTCGCTCGTCGGCTGACATACAAGTGAGGACGCGATTCACTGCGGGCGCCGGCACGGAGGCAGCAATGAACAACAGGGAAGAACCACTGTTCGACGAGCAGATCGCGTTCACCGACTTCGGCCAGTCGCTCTACTCGGCGGTCCCGCTCCAGCAGCAGCAACTTCCCCTCACCAGCGAACCGGCCGAAGTCCGCAAGGCGATCCGCGAGCAATGCCCCGCCATGCCGGGCGTCTACGGCATGCTCGACTGCGAGCAGGCTCTCATCTACGTCGGCATGTCCATCCAGCTCCGCGACCGCACGCAGACCTACTTCTCCACCGGCGAAGAGCAGCGCAAGGAACGCCGCATCGGCAGCCGCGCCCACACGCTCCTCTGGCAGCCGACCGGACACGAACTGACCGCCCGCCTCCGCGAACTCGAACTGATCCGCCGCTTCTCCCCCCGCTACAACGTGCTCGGCAAACCGGAACGGACGCCGACCGGCTACGTCACACTCGCTGCTGGCGACGCACCACACTTCCGCGTCCAGAAACGTCCCGCACGCAACTGCCGCTACGCCTGGGGACCGATCCCCGTCAACCGCCGCGTCCGTGCCGCCGTCGACGAACTCAACTACGTCTACCGGCTGCGGGACTGCGGCAGCGAGGTCCGCATCAGCTTTCGTGAAGAGCAGGCCCTGTTCGAAACCGGGAACACCGGCGGCTGCCTGCGGTCGGAACTGGCCACCTGCCACGCTCCCTGCAACGGCAGCTGCTCGCGTGACGAGTACACGGCCGCCATCACCGCCGCCCGCGCCTTCCTCGACGGTCGTGACCGGTCAGTGCTCGCACGGATGGAAGCCGACATGCAGCAGGCGGCAACCGAGCGAAACTACGAACGGGCCGCCCGCCTCCGCGACACCGTCAAGAGCCTCAGCCTGCTCGACGAGCTGCTCTCGCTGTTTCGCGAAGGAACCCGCACCGGGCAGTTCGTCTATCCCGTCACCGCGCCGAACGGAAAGCTCCAGTGGCTGCTGATCTCCCGCGGCGTCGTTCTCGCGGCAGAGATCGCACCGCACTCGAAGGCCTCGGCCCGCCGCTGCCTCAAAGCACTCGAATCCACATTCGACCGCAGCAGGGGATCACATCCGGAAGACGAGCTGGACGCGGTCCGCATCGTCCTCGGCTGGTTCCGAAGTGACGAAACGCGGCTGGGCGACATCCTGCCGGTCGACGACGCCCGCGCCCTGTGCCGCAAGCGACTCGAGGCGCCCCGTTCCTCGTCCCGCCTCAAAGCCACGGGATGAATTCGGGGTGGCACGCCTGGAGCGAAGCGACGGGCGTGGTCCGATCAGCCGATGCGACCGGGTGGCCGTGGCTGGAACGAACAACGCGAGTGAAGCCACGGTGTGTGGTCGGGCCGGCACAATGTCCTCTGAGCCGCGACCGTGAGGGAGCGGAAGCCGGGTAGCGCCGGTCTTCAGACCGGCGCGGCGAAGCCGCAAGAGGTTGCTCAGGGAACACTCATCCGGCTTCCCGCGATCGCCCCAAGCCATGCAGGGTGCGTCACGGCGAGGGGCGCAGGGCCGGTTCCAACCAGCCGCCCCAACCAACGGCCGGCAATATCCGGCCCTGCGACGCGTCCCCTCCCGACGACGCCCCCTCACGTCTCCAGCGTCACCAGATCCCCCGACTGCTCGTGCCGCAGCCGAAGCTGACCGCACGCCGCGTCGATGTCCGCTCCCTTCCGCTTCCGGACCGTTACGTTCACCCCCAGACCCCGCAGGGTCTCGACGAACTGCTGCGTCCGCGGGACCGCCGGGGCATGGTGATCGACCGGAGCGACCGGATTCATCGGGATCAGGTTGATGTGAGCGTTCCGCTCCCTCAACAGCGCCGCCAGCTCGCGGGCATGCTCGGTCCGGTCGTTCGTTTCAGCCAGCAGGACGTATTCGTAGGTGACGCGACGCCCCGTCTTCTCGAAGTATTCGTCCGCCGCCTGCAGGATCGCCTCGATCCCAATCGACCTGTTCACGGGAACAATCTGCGTCCGCAACTCATCATTGGGAGCATGCAGCGAGACCGCCAGATTGTACGCCGGCTTCTCCTTTGCCAGTTCCGCCATCCGGTCCGGCAGACCGACGGTCGAGACCGTCACCCGCCGGGCCCCCAGGCCGAACGCCCCCTTCTCATTGAGCGTCTTCAGCGTCGGCAGCAGGTTCTTCAGGTTGGCCAGCGGCTCCCCCATCCCCATCACCACGACGTTGGTGATCCGCTCGTCCGGGCCGAGCACACGGTCGAGCCGCAGCACCTGATCGAGGATTTCCCCCATCGTCAGGTTGCGGGTGACGCCTTCCAGTCCGCTGGCACAGAAGACGCATCCCATCGCACAGCCGACCTGCGTGCTGATGCAGACCGTCCGCCGGTCATCTTCACGCATCAGAACGCATTCGAGATGCTCGCCGTCATGCAGCTCGAGCAGCAGCTTCTCGGTCCCGTCGCGGGAGACCTGGTGCCGCACCACCGTCGAAGCGTACAGCCGGAACTCCTCGACCAGCGCGGTCCGCAGTGCCGCAGGGATGTCGTGCATCTCCTCGAACGCTTCGACCCGCTTGCCGAAAATCCAGCGGCGGATCTGATCGGCCCGATACGGCTGCTGCCCGTGCTGTTCGCACCAGGCGGCCAGTTCGGCTCGAGTCAGGTCGGTCACAGGCCGCAACATCGCACACTCAAATCAGAAACAGGGAAGGGCAGGGCCCCGACCACTGCCGGAACCCCCGTCTGCGTCCATTCTTACGAAGTTCGCCGGCAGGTCCAGTCCCATCACGACACCGTTCCGTCATTCGGTTCTCCCGATTCGGAACACCTCCGCCCCCGCATGGCACACTCCACGTAATCGGCAAACTTTCCCCGACCGGAAGAATTCGCTGATGCCGCAGCCTTCCCCGGACCGATACCGATTCCGTCGGGATCCGTCCCGGGAAGTCCTGTCCGACGGATGCCCGCAGACGTTCCCCTTCCATCCAGACGTCGAGACGATCATGGCCGGCTGGCGCGTACATCGTGAGATCCTCGACCAGCTCCGCCGACGGTCCCCGGGTCCCGTCGACCCCCGGATCCTGTTCGGAGTCGGTGCCCTGAGTATCACCACCGTCTTCGTCATGTCATCTCAGGACTACGACGTCGTCGAAGACTCCCATCAGCCGGAACCGGCCCTGCTGCACGAATTCGAAACCGAAGAGCTGCAGGAACAGCCAGCCCCGGAGGAAATGACGGTGCTCGCGTCGCCGCGGCAGTCCCATGCGACGGCACTGGTCCGCCAGCCGCGCACCACGCCCGACGGTCCGCTGCTGCCACCTCCGATGCCCGGCTCCACGACCGAGCCGACCGACATCGTCCGCGTCGGGTTCGAGTCCGACGCCCCCGACCACCCCCGCACTTCCAACACCGTCTGGTTGACTGGCGAGATCGAGACGATGGACGAGTAAACGCTTCCGTTCACGCGGCCTGGTCGGTCTCTCCGGTCAGGCAAGCCGTTCGCCGGCATCAGGACTTTCCTGCAGCAGAGCCTCCCCGGTCATGTACGAACGATACTGGCAGCTCGAACAGCCCCCGTTCGAGAATCACGCAGACACCAATTTCTACTACCCGGCCCGGACTCATCAGGGGGCGCTGCTCAAGCTCCGCTACCTCATCGAGAATCGCAAGGGACTCGGCCTGCTCGCCGGCGGGCACGGGATCGGCAAGACCTTCATCACCCGCGTCCTCGAATCCGAACTCGAAGAGACCTACACGCCGTTCGTCCGCCTGGTCTACCCGCTTCTCGAACCGGAAGAACTCCTCGGATACCTGGCCCTGCGACTCGACGAAGAATCCCCCGAGGCCGTCTCCAACAGCCAGGACACCGTCCTCCGTCGCCTCGAACGCCGACTCGAACAGTTCACGTGCGACAACCGTCATCCGGTGATCGTCATCGACGACGCCCACCTGCTCGAGCCCCGGCACCTGCAGGTTCTCCAGTTGCTTACCAACGTCCAGCAGGATCTGGGCAACCGCTTCTCGATCATTCTCACCGGACAGCCGGAGCTCCTGCCGCACGTCGAACGGCTCGCCGGACTCAGCTCCCGCGTCGCCGTCCGCATCACGCTCCGTCCGCTTCCGGCAGAGGAGACGGCCGACTACGTGAAGCACCGGCTGTTTGCCGCCGGTGCCCGTGGCCCCATCTTCTCGGAAGACTCTCTGCAGACGTTCTGGGAACTCTCCAGGGGGATTCCCCGACGGATCAACCAGGTGGGCGACCTCTCTCTGCTGGTCGGCTACGCCGACGGCCTGCAGACCGTCTCGCCCGTCGAGATCGAAGCCGCCGCCGAAGAACTCACCTGCGTCTCCACCGACTGACGCCCGCAGCGGTCCATCCCCGGACCGCCAGCCACTCAACGTCCTCTGGATTTGCGAATCGGCTGCCGGACGCATACAACGCGTTCGGCAACGACACCTGATTCGCATGTCAGAGGAACACACATGGCCTCCACTCTTCGCGTCGGGATTGCAGGACTCGTCCACGACCACGTCTGGAACGAACTGAAGCACTGGCAGCAGACCGGTCGCGTCCGCATCGAGGCGATCGCCGATCCCCACGAGCCGCTCCGCCAGCGGGCCCGCGAGGAGTTCGGCATCGAACGCTTCTTCGACACCCCGCAGGCCATGCTCGAAGATGTCGAACTAGACGCGGTCGAAGTCTGTACCTCCAATGCCGACGGACTCGCCGTCGTCGAAGCCGCCTGCGAGCGGAACGTCGCCTGCAAGATCGAAAAGCCGATGGCCGCCTCCCTGGCCGACGCCGACCGCATGCTCGCCGCCGCCCGCAAGACCGGCACCCTGCTGATGGTCAACTGGCCCAACCGCTGGCGCCCCAATACGACACATGCCTGGCGACTGGTGCAGGCCGGCGAGATCGGACACGTCTTCTCCGCCACCATGCGGATGGCCCACAGCGGCCCTCGGGAACTCGGCTGCAGCGACTGGTTCTGTGACTGGTTGTACGACGCTTCACAGACCGGCAGCGGCGCGCTGGTAGACTATTGCTCGTACGGAGCCGCCGCCTTCCGGCACCTGTTCGGTCGCCCGCAGGCCGTGCAGGCGGTCGCGGCACGACTCGTCAAGACCGACATCGACGTCGTCGACAACGCAGTGATTACGTGCATCTACCCCGACCGGTTCGCGTTGACCGAAGCCTCATGGACGCAGTTGCCCCACTACCACGACGCCCGCTACCTCGGGACCGAAGGCACCCTGTGGACCGAACCGGGGAAACTGTTTGTGGCCCGCGGCAAGGACGGCCAGCCCGAAGAGGTCCCGGTCGAGCCGCTCCCCGAGGGACGTCGCAACGGGGCGGAGTATCTGATCTGGTGCCTGGACAACGACGCCACCCCCGAAGACACCTGCAACGCCGAACTCTGCCGCGACGCCCAGGAGATCCTCGATGCCGGGCTGCAGGCGGCCGAGACCGGACAGCGGGTTATCCTCCCCGAAACGAACTGACGACAGGCAGAACCCACAGGAGCATTGGGGACGCCGTCCGACAGTCACAGTACCGTGGCGTGGTCCCCGACCGGAAAGTTGAGACGGAAACGTGAATCACCCATCCCGACTGGCCATCATTGGTGCCGGGCCGATCGGCCTCGAAGCAGCCCTGCACGCATCCCGAGCCGGCATGGACGTTACTCTGCTCGAACGCGGACGCGTCGCCGAGAACGTCCAACGCTGGGGCCACGTGCGGCTGTTCACCCCGTTCGGCATGAACTCCTCGGAACTCGGACGCTCGGCCCTGCGCGAACAGGGACGTAACCTCCCCGACGACGACGCGCTGCTGACCGGTGCCGAGTTCGTCGAACACTACCTGCAGCCCCTCAGCGAACTCCCCGAACTGCGCCAGGGACTGCACGAGGAAGCGGACGTCTTCACCATCGGTCGCAGCAGCACCTGGAAAGGGGATCTCATCGGCGATCCCCTCAGAGGCGAAGCCCCCTTCCGCATCCTCGTCCGTGATGCCGCCTCCGAACAGATCGTCGAAGCCGACTTCGTCTTCGACTGCTCGGGAACGTTCGGCAACCACAACTGGCTCGGGGACGGCGGCATTCCCTGTCCCGGCGAACTCGACTACGAATGCGACATCGAACACGGCCTGCCAGACCTTGCCGGTGACGCCCGCGCGGAATACGCCGGCCGTCACACCCTGCTCGTCGGCAGCGGATACTCCGCCGCGACCAACCTCGTCGCCCTGGCCGGCATCGCAGCCGAAACGCCCGAAACACGCATCACCTGGCTGACGCGCCGCAGCGGCACCACCCCGATCACACTGATCGACAACGATCCACTCGTCGATCGCAAAAACCTGACGGCCACCGCCAACGACCTCGCCACCCGGTCCGACGGCCCGGTCGACTGGCTGCCGGGACACAGCGTCACTGCGCTCACGCCGGCGGATGATGACGACGGGTTCGAAGTCACGGTCCGCTCGCTGAGCGACGGCACCGAACGCACGTTTCCAGTCGACCGCATTATCGCCAACGTCGGCTTCCGCCCCGACCGCTCGATCTACGAAGAACTGCAGGTCCACGAGTGCTACGCCTCGCAGGGACCGATGCGGCTCGCCGCCAAACTGCTGGGCGAAACCTCGGCCGACTGCCTCGTCCAGCCGACACCCGACGCGGACCTGCTGACCAACCCCGAACCGGGCTTCTTCATCCTCGGCTCGAAGAGCTACGGACGGAACTCCCGCTTCCTGCTGCAGACCGGACTGCAACAGATTCACGATGTCCTGTCGCTGCTTCCTTCCGGAGCAGCAACAGGCTGATGCGACGTCTCACGATCTCTGACGCGAAAGACGGCAATGCGAGCTGATACGGATCGCATGGTTGCGACGCACGACACCTCCGACCTCGACGCCGCCCCGGTGCTTGTCGGGCAGGAAGCAACGTCCGACTCCGGCCCCGCGCCGCGGGTGGTGCTCCGGCACCTCGACGAACTCTGGTTCCAGGTCTCGGGGACCCTCTGCAATCTCGAGTGCACGCACTGCTTCATCAGCTGCAGCCCCCGCAACAACTCCTTCGGGTATCTCACCCTCGCCGAGGTCGAACGCGCTCTCGAAGAATCCGTCCGTCACGGCGTCAAGGAATACTACTTCACCGGCGGCGAACCGTTCCTCAACCGCGACATCCTGCCGATCCTCGAGAAGACACTCGAATACGGCCCCGCGACCGTCCTCACCAACGGCACGGTCCTCAAGCCGGAATGGCTCGAGCGACTCCGCGCCGCCGAAGACCGCTCGCTCTACAGCCTCGAGTTCCGCGTCTCGATCGACGGACCAACCTCCGAAACCAACGACCCCATCCGTGGTCCACGCACCTTCGCCCGGGCCATGAAGGGCGTCGAGCTGCTCTGCCGGCACGGATTCCTTCCCATCATCACCATGACCCGCACCTGGCCGGACGAACACGATGCCGAAGTCCTCGGACAGTTCCGCAAGGTCCTCGCCCAGCATGGCTGCAACCGACCGCGTCTGAAGGTTCTCCCCCGACTCAAGATCGGTGCCGAACAGCAGCGAACCTGCGGCTACACCGACACCGAACGGGTCACGCAGCAGATGATGGCCGACTACGACGAAAGCCAGCTCGTCTGCAGTCACAGCCGCATCGTCACCAGCAAAGGCGTCTACGTCTGCCCGATCCTCATCGAAGAGCCCGACGCCCGCATGGGCAACACGCTCGACGAGGCCCTCGGCCCGAATCCGCTACGGCACGGCGCGTGCTTCACCTGTTACCTGTACGGATCCATCTGCACCAACCCCTCCTCCAGCAAACGCGAGTAGCGGTCACCCGACATGCAACTGGCTCTCTTCGGCGGCGTCTACAACAACTGGCTGGCTCTCGAATCCGCCATCCACGATGCCCGGCGGCGCGGTGCCGAGCAGCTCTTCTGCCTCGGCGACATGGGCGCCTTCGGCCCTCACCCCGATCGCGTCTTCCCCCTGCTGCACGACCACAACGTCATCTGCATTCAGGGAAACTACGACGACTCGATCGGCAATGATCTGAGCGACTGCCAGTGCGGCTACACCGATCCCCGCGACAACTACTTCGCCCAGATCAGCTACGAATACACCTACGAACACACCAGCCCCGCCAGCCGCGCCTGGCTCCGTGATCTGCCGAAGGAACACCGCCTCGAAGCGGATGGTCTGAAGATGCTGCTCTGTCACGGCAGTCCCCGGCAGACGAACGAATTCCTCTGGGAATCGACCACCAGCACACACTTCCTCGACAGCCTTGCAGACGAGTACGACGCCGACGTCATCTTCGCCACGCACTCGGGGATCCACTGGCAGCGACGCCTGGACCACGGTCGCCGGTTCGTGAACGTCGGTGTCCTCGGCCGGCCCGAAAACGACGGTCGCACCTGCGTCTGGTACACGCTGGCCCGTACCGGCTCCGATGTCTCCACCGACAGCGACGATCCCCGTCTGGAAATCGAATTCGTCCCGGTCGAATACGACTTCGCCCGTCTCGCCGCCGAAATGCGAGCCGAATCCCTCCCGGAAGAATTCGTCGAGACAATCTGCACCGGCTGGTGGACCACCTGTCTGGAAGTCCTGCCGGCCAGGGAACGCCGCCGCGGCCGCTTCTGAACCTTTCTCCTGTCGCTGAGTGAGGTTGCGTCGCCGCCCCGATTCAGGGTCGGGTTGCCTTCTGCCGGCCATCCCCGGAAAATCGGGAAGGCCGCCGACACTCCTGATCCGCCACCCCGCGACAACCGTTGGCGTAGCGGGCTCGCGCTCGACGGCTGCACCGCGCCGATACGATGCGGGCGCATCCCTCACGATGTCGCGCAGGGAGAGACCTGATGCATGCACTGCTGCTCGCTGCCGTACTGACCGGCACCGGCCCGGGAACCGAACCCGCGGCACTCGCTCCGCAGACCGCCGCGCAGCTCGCACCGTCACTGCAGACCGGCTCGCTGATCCTCAGCAAGGGAGACTGCCTGGCAGTCAAGGTCTTCACCGCCAGCCCGTACACGCACGTCGCGGTGGTTGTGATTGAAGACGGCACGCCGCTGGTCTACGACAGCATGAACGGCACCGGCGTCCGTCGTCTGCCGCTGAAACAGTACCTCGCCACGCAGACGCCCGGCATCATCCACGTCTTCCATCCGCGCAGGCGTCTGACGCGCGAACAGAAAGAGCAGCTGCGGGCTCACCTGGAAAGCCGGCTGGGCACGCCGTACGCGATCCGCCATCATCTCACCGGCGAACGGTCCGACGGCCTCCACTGTGCCGAGTACGCCACCGACGCCCTGATGGCCGCCCGCCTCATCCACGCCAACGAGCCACCGAAAGTCTCCCCGGCCAGCCTGGTGGAAGGCATCACGACACACCGCATCTACGACGACGGTCGCACGATCGAACTCGCTGCCGAACCGGCCCCGACGCCGAAAGGCTCGAACTGGTGCCACCAGTTGTGGATCGATACCAAGGTCTGCACGGCCAGCTGCTGCAGCCAGCTCTCCGCCTGGTTCCTCTGCCGGTAGGTCACTGCGGCAGGTCCGGTATCGCCTGACGATCGCCAACGCGCCCGGGTAACACCGGTCTTCAGACCGGTGCGGCGAAGCCGCAAGAGGTTGCAACAGAGCCTGCAGGATACGTCGCGGCGAACGGCGCTTCGGTAGTGCCTCCCGGTCGATGTCCCGTGAGTGCCTGCCCGTGACGCACCGTTCACACGGCTGGCAAGTCAGCAGTGCCCACCACCACGGTCAATTCGTACGCGAACCCCGAGCGTCCGATCGGGCGTTCGATCAACACCAGCCGTCTTCTACCCCGGAGCTCACGGGCCGGGCTCGCCTGTTTCCTGACTCCTGTTTCCTGACTCCTGACGGCTCACACCGGTCCTCAGCCGCGTACGTACATCGATCCCTCCCACCACACATCCACTTCCCCCGTCGATTCTCCCGGAAATCCCGGATTCCGGACGCTCCCCGCGTTATACCTGAAGCAGTGCCACGCCTACCCCAACCGACGGCACGCGCATTCAGGGAACGATTCCGTACTCCGGACCGACGGCGAGGTGGCTCATGGGTGAAGTCTTTCTGGCACTGCTCGGACTGGCTCTGATCTTCGGCCTGCCTATCGGCATCCTCGTCACGCTCATCAACATCCGCCGGGACCAGGAATCCGAATTCGCCGATCTCAAGCGGGAAATCCGCGGCATCCGGCAGGACATCACCCGCCTGAAGACCGACGGCCGACAGCCCGCTCAGCCAGAGCCTGCACCGGGTCCGCAGACAGTCCCCGCAGCAGAGTCGCCCGAAGAACCGGAAGAGATCCCCGAAGCCGAAGAGGTCATCGAAGTCGTCGGCCCGCCACCGCCTCGCGCCCCGCACGCCAGGCCGGCGCGGTCCGAGCAGGTCAATCAGTCGATCCGGGAGTTTCTCCAGCGTTCCCCAAAGAAGCCCGCCGCCGCATCCCCTCCGAAAGAGCAACGGGTCCCCAGCCGCTTCGAGACCGCCGCCCGCGAATCGCTCCAGCGGATCTGGAACTGGATCGTCGTCGGCGAAGAACACGTCCCGCAGGGCGTGTCGATGGAATATGCCGTCGCCAGTCAGTGGCTGCTTCGCATCGGCATCGTCATTCTCGTGGTCGGCATCGGCTTCTTCCTGAAGTACTCGATCGACCACGGACTCATCTCGCCACTCGCCCGCGTCGCCCTGGCAGCCATCACGGGACTCGGCATGCTCGTCGGCGGCACGCAGCTGCTCGGCCGTCGCTACCACCTGATGGGGCAGGGGCTGATGGGAGGCGGCATCGTCACCCTCTACTTCAGCGTCTTTGCCGCCGCCAACTTCTACAGCCTCATCGACCAGATCCCCGCCTTCGCCCTCATGGGGCTGATTACCGTTCTCGCAGGCGGCATCGCCGTCCGCTTCAACTCGATGCTCGTGGCGATCCTGGGGATCGTCGGCGGCTACGGCACACCGATCATGCTCTCCACCGGCGAGGTGAACTTCATCGGACTGTACGGCTACCTGCTCGCCCTGGGCATCGGCGTGCTCGGCATCTGCTACTGGAAGAGCTGGCCGCTGGTCAATTACCTCAGCTTCGCCGCCAACTGGGTTCTGGTGCTGGCGTCCCTCGAAAACTACACCACCGCGAACTTCCATCAGGTCATGCCGTTTCTGGTCGCATTCTTCGTCCTGTTCTCGACGATGACGTTCCTGTACCAGATCGTGAACCGGTCGAAGTCCCATCTTCTCGACCTGCTGGCTCTGGTGGTCAATGCGGGAGTCTTCTACGCCGTCTCCTTCCGGCTGATCGACCAGGCATACGGCCGCGAGTGGATCGCCAGCGTCACCCTGGGACTGACCGCTTTCTACATCCTGCACATCTGGTACTTCGTCCTCCGGAAACTCCGCGACCGTGAGCTGCTGGTCGCGTTTACCGGACTGGCCGCCTTCTTCCTGACCGTCACGATGCCCCTGGTCCTCTCCCGCGAATGGATCACCGTCAGTTGGGCGGTGCAGGCCTTCGTCATGCTCTGGATGGCCGGGCGGATCGGCAGCGAGTTCCTCCGTCACGTCGCCTATCTGCTGTACGGCATCGTCCTGTTCCGCTTCGGCTTTATCGACCTCCGCACACAGTTCCTGCAGGCTCCCTCGACCGTTGACCTGACCATCCAGGCCTACCTCGCCACACTCCTGCACCGGGCCGTGATGTTCGGCGTCCCGGTCGCGTCGCTGGGAGGTGCGTACCTGCTGCTGCAGCGACAGGCGGTCCAGCAGGGCGACGTGATCGGAGACGGGAACGACATCGGCCCCTTCCTCCGGGAAGCCTGGGCGATCCGCGTGGCAATCGGAGCCGCCGTCGGCATGCTGTTCGTCTACCTGCACCTGGAGTTCAACCGCACGTTCGGCTACTTCTACGCCCCGATGAAGCAGCCGGTCCTCACGCTTCTCTGGATCGCGCTCTGCGGCCTGGTGCTCTACGAAGTCGTCCTTCGCGAAAGCCGGGCACTGCTGGCGTTCCTCGGCGTGCTGATCGGTGGCCTGCTCGTGAAGCTGTTCGTCTTCGACCTGCCGGTCTGGGACGTCGGCGGACAGATGACCTACTCCGGCGAGTACTCCTACCGCGATGCACTGATGCGACTGATCGACTTCGGGGCGATCGCCGGCTTCTTCGCCGGAGCCTGCGCACTGCTCGCCGGTCGCCGCCATGCCCGCACCGTCGGCATCGTGCTGGGCTTCTGCAGTCTGGGCGTGTTGTTCATCTGGTCGACGCTCGAACTCAACACGTTCCTGTTCGCGTTCGTTCCCGGCCTGCGATCCGGCGGGATTTCGATTCTCTGGTCGGTCTTTGCCCTCGGACTGATCCTGCGGGGCATCAGCACCAATGTTCGCCCGCTCCGACTCGTTGGACTGACGCTCTTCGGAATCGTCACCTGGAAGGTCTTCTTCGTTGACCTGCAGCAACTGGACCAGTTCTACCGTATCGTGGCGTTCATTGTGCTCGGCATCCTCGTGCTGTGCGGTTCGTTCCTGTACCTGAAGTACCGCGAGACCTTCGCCGACGAGTCATCGATCGAAGACGCCTCTGCAGACGACACGCCCTCCCTCCCCGAGGAGTCGACCACGTGACCACCCGCCTGCTGCTGATCTGCCCGCTGCTGCTCGCCACAGCCGCAAAGGCCGACGAAATCCCGTTTCGCTTCGAGCGGACAATCACCGTTCCCGAGCGGGACCAGGAGGAACTGGTCGCAGTGCCGCTCGATCCAGATGTCTTCGCCTCCACCGAAGACGGCCTGCCCGATCTCCGCATCCACGATGCCGCCGGCAACGAAGTGCCGTACCTCATCCGACATCCAGCCGACACGGAGACGGTCGCGCACATCCGGGACTGGACCGCCTCCCATCCAACGCTTCAGCCACTGGACGACGGCGGTCTCGAAATCCGGATCACGCTCGACGACGACGATCCACGCCCGATCGGACTCTGTCTCGACACGCCGCTCAAGAACTTCCAGCAGCGAATCCGCGTCGAATCATCAGCCGACGGAAATGCATGGCAGCCGCTTGGCCAGCCGGCTGTGCTGTTCGACTACTCGCGGTACATGGACGTCCGCAATGTCTGCGTCGACTTCCCTGAGACACCGCATCGCCACTTCCGCATCGTCGTCGACGATGTGACGGCCGAGCAGCAGTCCGAACTGATCGAGCTGACCCGCCGGCTCAAAGGCGAAGGAGAGACCGAGCAAACCGAACGGTTCACGATCGAGCGGCGGCCATTCCGGATCGATCGGGTCCGCTTCCGGTACAAGGTGACCACGACGCGCGTCGAGGGACTCAAGCAGCGCGACTATCCGGTCGCAGGCTTCAAGGTCACGCAGAACGAAGACCGGCAGACCGTCGTCACCATCGACACCCGGCGGGAACCGCTTACGGCGTTGACGATCGACACGCCCGACCGCAACTTCAGCCGTCACGCAGTCCTTCAGGCGCGCAGCGACAACACGGCGGGCAGAGCAGGCGAGGACGCCGGATGGCAGGAGATCGTCAGCGGCACCATTTCCCGCATCGACTTCAAATCGCTCCAGCAGGAACAGCGAGAGATCCGCTTCCCGCAAACCCGGGCCGGGCAGTATCGACTCGTCATCGACAACCGCGACAGTCCGCCGATCGCCATCGAGTCCATCCAGGCAACCGGCAACGTGGAAGAGGTCGTCTTCCTTGCCCGTCCGGACGAGGACTACAAACTGCTCTACGGTGCGGAGGGAAGCACGGCACCGGACTACGACCTGGCTGCCCTGAAGACCATGCTTCAGAAGGGCTTCAAGCCTTCGCCGGGGACGCTCGGACCGGAGACGGTCCTGAGTAATGCGCCCCCGCCGATCCGCTGGAACGACTTCCTCAACAGTCGACGGTTTCTGCTGACCGTCATCGTGATTCTCGTCGTTCTGCTCGGCTGGGGGCTGTACCAGGCAACCCGCCGCATCGGGACCGACGAAGAGTCCTCAGACGCTTCGTAGCGGTCCCGTCAGCAGTTCACACGGAGACTATTCCTCGTCCACGACCTCAGGACGCCGGCGTCGACGCAGCGTCACTCCGGCGACAGAGGCCAGGCCGATCCCCATCAGGGCCAGCGAGGACGGTTCGGGGTTGGGAACGACCTGCCCGGTGCCATCGGACGGGACTCCGCCTCCGGGTGTCCCCGAGTCGGGAATAATCGGCGGCTCATTGTCCCCTGATCCCGACGGGCCTCCCGGCTTCGGCAGGCCAGCCAGCAGGGTCTTCAGCCGGTCGCGGACCTTCTGCGGCAACCGGTGCCAGGGACGGCGCTGGTCGAGCAGTCCGGGCGGAAGGTTTGCGAATGGACCGCCACCGGACCCGACGAAGCTCGGAACACGGGTCTGCGGATTGCGGGACGGATTCCGCAGCTCACCCAGGACGAAGTCCTGCCAGGTGTCTGAAGCCGATCCGAACCGGTCCCGATCCGGATTGTAGCGCGAGGGAACCGTACTTCCGGGCGCTCCCTTGCCGCCCGCCAGGGCCGCTTTACCCCCGCCACCGCCAGCACCTCCTCCGCCGCCTGCAGCGCCACCTCCACCACCGCCGCCTGCGCCAAGACGTGAGCCAGCAGCGAGTACCGCGGAGATCGCCCGGACAGTTCCTGGAGACGTCATTCCAAGAGCCATGCCGGCGAGCATTGCATCGTTGCCGGCCATCCCGGCGTTTCCGACGATCAGATCGCTCAGTCCGAGGGAGAACCCTCCAGGAGATGCGTCAGAGAACCTCGCCGAGACATCGGTGGCATCACCGCGCGGCGCAGGGGTCTCCATCGCTCTTGAGAAGAGGAGGGAGTCGGCTGGCGACTCCTTCACGGCCAGCGTCAGTACGCCCAGGGCGCACACGAACAGAAACGGGATCTTGCGCATGGTGACACGGGTCCTGTTGAGACTTCCGGTTGGAACTCATTGGGACTCGCTGGCTGATTGCCGGTTCACTTCATGCGTCGTTCAATGCCTGCGTTGCCAATTATCGACGACATTATCCGAGATCCCGCTGGTCGCAAGAGGCGGATTTTGCGGTCTCACGGTTTTTTCAAAATTGTGACAGACCTGCCATCCAGGTTGCTCTGAATTGCTGCAATCACGCGATCGGTCGCATCCGACGTATCGGCAAACTTTCACATGGCAGGGACTTACGTGCATCACATCGACACAGCCTCCCCGCAACCCGTTCTGCGATCACCGGTTGCCGGAATGGGTCTGCCGATGCAGACGCCGCTGCGGCCGGCCCACGCTCCCAATCCCCGGGCCAGCCTCCGCCCAAACGCTCCACAACGCACCACTCGCCGACGCACACTGCAACACCCCACAACCGATGCACTCTGCGGCACGCTCTGTGATGCAGTTCTGCCACACCGTCTGCGCGACCGGAACTGCGAGTGTTGACGGTTCACCTCATGCGGTTACGAATCCGTTCAGGAGACGCATGACTGTCAAGAAGAATCGGCGAAAACAGCGTTTCCGGACCGTTTCCACCTTGAGTCACCTCCGGCCAAATCTGCTAATCTACGCAATTGTTGGAATTCCAATTCGCGCCGGCTATGACTCCTCAACGGGCCCGTCGGGGATGGAACTACTGGTGTTTGACCGAGTCGTACAGGAAAGAGGAACACGCGTGGGAATTCGTTCGTTTTCGAGATCGCTGGCCGTCCTGGCAGTTCTGCTGCTGATGACCGGCCGCGCTGACGCCAGATCGCTTCTGTTTTCCGCCACTGTTGACGCCCCCGAAAGCGAGGTCGGCGATGCGACCGTGACTGCGGAGTTCTCCGAGGTGGTCAACGGGACGTTCACCCTGACACTCTCCTACCTCTCCGCCGAGGTGGCCAAAAAGTTCGTCAACGTCGCCGTGTTGACCGGCTTCACCTGGGACACCGACTCCACGGCCACGATCGTCGCCGATTCCGCAACTGTCGCTGATGGTTCCATGCTCGTCGAGCGAAAACAGGAAGGAACAGGACGTGCCTCTCAGCCGGCCCAGCCCGATCCCATCGACGGGTCCGAGAATGCCGACGTCAGTCCCTGGTGGATGTTCCGCAGTGACCTGGCCGGTGTCGGAACCGCCGGTGGCTCCCTGTTTGGCCGGTCCGACATGATCAGTACGGGCGGGAATCCCGGCAGCGTCGATTACGGCCTGGTGCCCGAGACGGGCATCGGCCCGGACATCGATTTCAACGTCAGGCAGACGCCAGTGATCCAGTCATCACTGGTGCTGTCGTTCAAAGTTACGGACGGAGAATTCGACCCGCTCACCGAGATCACCGGCGGGGAGTTCCTGTTTGGATCGGATCTCCACGCCCGTTCCGCCGGTCCCGGGTTCGTTAATCCGGAACCGTCATCGCTGACGCTCCTCGGAATTGGTGTCGCAGCAGTGGCAGGCGGGCGGTGGCGAAAGCGGAGACGCTCCACGCTGACGCAGGCCTAGCCTGAATCGATTGCATCCCGTTCCAGCGCACGAGGCGCCTGGCTGACTTCGTCTTTGTCGCCTCAGATGTGATGAGTGCAACGCGCGGCATGAGCCGCCCCATCGTTGCGCTGCGGGCTTATAATGTCACCTATGAGTACTCCTGATCGGTCGTTGAACGACGATTCATCCGACCAGCTCCTGACGGGCCGTCAGCGTTCCCGAAACACCGCGATCCCCATCTCCGGTTCGGACGAACCCGGCTCGGAACGGATTGATGACGATCGCCCGTCGAATATCAACATTCGACTGCTGATCGTGGTGATCGTGCTGACGTTCGCCACCGTCTTCGGAGTCCGATCACTGCATCAGTACCAGATGCAGCGGATGTCCTACCGGTACTATGAGCTCTACGAGAAGTCCTGGGAGGATGGCGAGCTTCGCACTGCGGTCGGTTATCTGCAGCGGTACGTCGAACTGACGCCCCACGATGCCGAGGCCCGCCTCGAACTCGTCAACGCCCGTGCCGATGCCGCACTCGAGTCCGACTCTCCCGGTCTCCTGTTCCGCGCGTTTCTCGACGCCGAGGAGACGCTCCGCGAGTCGCCCGACATGGACGACCTGCGGTCCAAGGTGGTCGATCTCTCGCTCCGCATGGGAAGAGTCCGCGACGCGATCTTCCACCTCAAGCACCTCAATTCCCGCGATCCGGACGACCCGGACCGGCAGTTCCTGCTCGCCCGCTGCTTCGAAGCCGACGGACGGATGCTCGAAGCCTCCCTCGCGCTCCGCCGCGTGATCGAACTCGATCCCCGCCGCCTCAACGTCTACAGCCGGCTCGCGCGGATCATGTACGACCACCTCGAAGAACAGGTCGCCGCCGAAAAACTGCTCAACGAACTCGTCGGTACGAACCGGCGATCCCCCGAGGCCATCCTGGTTCGGGCCCGCTTCCGGCTTTCCAACGGCGAAATCGACGCCGCCCTCTCCGACGTGCAGCGAGCCTGGCAGCTTGCCCCTTCCTCCCACGATGTCCTCGTCATGGCGGCAGGGATCATTGCGGCCCGTGCCGGCAGCCCCGACGAAGCGGCCGGCCCCATCGACTTCGATCAGCTGCGGCAACGCATCGCCGCCGCTCTCGAAGAAACTCCCGAAGATGCCGAACTGCTCGAAGCCGCCGCGCGCGTCGACTTCATGGCCGGCCGGATCGACCTGGCGCGATCCCGCCTCGAGCAGGCCCGCGAATACCACCCTGAACGGATCAACCTGATCTGGATGCTCGCCGACATCCACATCCTCGAAGACAACGTGGCAACGGCCAGGACGCTCCTGAAGCAGCTCGAAGACCTCAACGCGTCTTCCGCCCTGCAGACTTACCTGCAGGCACGCATCGCGATGAACGCCGGCGAATGGCTCAAGGCCCGCTCCCTGCTCGAAACAATCGCCATGGCGAACGTCGATCAACCGATGGTTCGCTCGCAGATCGAACTGGCCCGCGCCCGCTGCTACGCCGAACTCGGCCAGGTCCTCCACCAGGAGCAGAGCTACCGGCGGTCCATCGACCACTTCCCCGGCACCGTTGAACACGTGCTCGGCCTGGCCGACTCCCTGCGCGCTCAGGGACGCCTCGAAGAAGCCATCACCGAGCTCCGCCGCGCCTCGTCACATCCCCAGGTCCGGCTTGAGCTCGCCCGCCTGCTGTTCGTCAGGAATCTCCGGATCAACCCGGTGTTGCGCAAGTGGGACGAAGTCGAATCGCTCCTCGATTCCGCCACCGAACAGGCCGATGCCATCGCCGTTCTCCTGCTCCGCGCCAGCATCCTGGCAGCTCGCGACCAGCTCATTCAGGCCCGCGAACTGGTCGAAGACGAGCTGGAACGCAACGGTGATGACGTGCGCATCTGGATCGGACTCAGCCAGCTCGAACAGTCCGCCGGAAGTACCGACGAAGCACTCGGCATCCTCGAAACGGCTCGCGAGCGGCTCGGCGACTCGACCGATCTGACGGCGGCACTGATCCGCTACTGGAGCCGGCAGCCGGTCACCGGCGACGACGATCCATTGGCGAGCATCGCGACCGAGGTCCGGCAGACCGCCAGCGACGAGGCACGCCACACTCTGCTCATCCAGCTCGCCGACGCCTATCGCGCTCGCGACAACCTCGAAGAAGCCCAGCGGCATCTCAACGAGGCGGTCGAAACCCGCCCGGACGATCTGGCAGTCTGGGAGTCACTCTTCGACATCGCCGTGCTCAGGGATCGGGACGCCGACGCCGACAACTGCCTCAACCAGATCCGACGCATCGAAGGCCCTAACGGCATTCGAACCAAACTCTGCACGGCACGACTCGATATGCAGAAGGCGCTGCAGGGCGATCTGTCCGGCATCCCGGCAGCACGCGAACTGTTGCTCCAGGTCGCCGAGGCACTGCCCGAATCGGCACGCATCCGCACCCTTCTGGCCGAGGTCGAAGAGCATCTGGGACGCCCCGACTCGGCGATCGATCACTACCGTGCCGCCATCGACATGGGCGAAACCGATCCCCGTGTCGTCCGCAGACTTGTCGAACTGCTCTACGCACGCGGTCGTGTCGTCGATGCCGAAGTCGTCATCGAGCGGATGCTCAACGGCCCGCAGACGGCGACCGGCGACATCGGACGTGTCGCGGCCATCGTCTCGCTCCACGCGTCACGCTCGGATCGGGCTGTCGAGCTGGCACGGCGAGCGATTCCCGAAGGATCCACCGAGTACACCGACTATCTCTGGCTCGGCCAGGTCTACTGGGCCGCCGGAAATCTGGATGACGCCGAAACGTCCCTCCGCCGGGCCCTCGAACTGGGCCCCACGCACGTCCAACCCTGGCTCGGCCTCGCCAGCTTCCTTTCCCGCACCGGTCGACCGGACGAAGCAACCGAACTGACCACCCAGATCGCCGAACACCTCTCCCCCGTCGACGCAGCCGCGACCACCGCGCAGTGCCTCGAAATGGCCGGGGACATCGACGCAGCGAGGACGCACTACTTCCGGACCCTCGAACTGCAGCCCGACGACGCCCAGAACTGCTGGCTCGTCGCCAGTTTCCTGCTCCGGCTCAACGAAGTCGACGAAGCAGAACAGCTGCTGCAGCGGGCCATCGACATCGGCGAACCGCTCAATATCATCGTTGCCGCGCGGAGAGCCCGGGCCGTTCTCCTCAGTGCACGCGGCACGGCCACCACGTACCAGCAGGCCGTTCAGCTGATCGACGCGAACCTCGAGACAGGACGGTCCCCCGACGACCTGAGAGTCAAGACGCGGCTGCTCGCACTGCGACCCAGCCGGCGGAATCATCAGCAGATTATCGCCATCCTCACCGATCTGGACCGCGAACGTTCGCTGACCGACGAAGACACCGTCCGGCTGGCTCGCGCGTACTTTGCCACCGGCGAGGCAAAGCGGGCCGAAGAACTGATGCGCGTCACCGTCGCCCGCCGCCGTACTTCGACCGAACTGCTCGCCGGCTGTCTCGACGTCACGTTCACATACGCGCCCGACTCCGGCGATCTGCAGAGCTGGCTGGACTCACTCGTTTCACTCGAACCGGATACGTTCCGCACCCGCGAACTCCAGATCCGTCAGTTTGCGTTCCGAGACCAGGCCGACCGGGCCATCGAGCAGATCCGCAAGATCCTCGCCGATGCGACACCGGAAGAGAAAACCGAAACGTCGCTCCGCCTCGCCAATGCTCTGTCCCGACTCCTTCAGGGACTGGAAGACAACGGCCACTCGATTACCGCCGACCGTCTCGCCATCGAAACCGAGCAGCTCTATCGCGACGTCGCCGAGGCCCAGCCGGAACACCTCCTCACCCTCGCTCGATACCTCAGCTTCCGCTGGCAGCCGGTCGATGCACTCGCGGTGTGTGATCAGGCCCGACAGGAGTGCGATCCCGAGGAGGTCGCGGCGACGTACGTCGAAGTCATCCTGATGCACGGCGTGGAGTCGGGAACCGCAGAGTCCATTCGCGAATGGTTTCTCAGCGAACTCGAAGAACACCCCGACTCCCCCATCATGCACCTGCACTTTGCCGGCTTCGCCCAGTTGATTCGTGAGTATGAACTGGCAACCCGGCACTACCGTCGAACGATCGAACTTGCCCCCGGGGCCGCCGCCGCCTGGAACGAACTGGCCGTCCTGCTCCTGCTTCACTACGACAACAAAAAAGAAGCACTTCCCGCCATTCAGACGGCGATCGAGCTCGAGGGAGAGCACCCGGCACTGCTCGACACGCACGCGATGGTCCTGATCGCCATGCAGCAGTACGACGAAGCCGCAAAGCTGCTCGAGCAGGCCATCGCCGAGAACCCGTCTCCTGTCTACTACTTCCACCTCGCTCAGGCGCTGCTTCCGTCGAGTCGGACGTCAGCGCGCAATGCACTGCAGACCGGAATTCGTCTGGGACTGAGAACGACCGCCCTGCATCCGCTCGAGCGTCCCGGATATCAGCAGCTCACCAGCGAACTCGGAGAAAACTAGGCACGCCCGACAAGTAGGCACGCGCGACGGCAATCCGCTCGCGCCGCGGTCATCGCTGACGACTCCGGGTTCCGGACAGGGGGCCACGCCGTGACCGTCCGCAGGCACGCAGCGGCTATCGCTGGCGGCGCGGTTTGGACGCCGGCTTGATCCGACGCACCTTGTAGTTCCCCCGGCTCTCGTCGTAGTCCAGGTCGATCAGCCCCTCGTCCGCCAGGTCTTCGAGCAGTTCCGAAAAACTGCCGTAACCGTAGTACGACTCGCTGAACCCCGGATACACCCGACGAATCGCCTGCTTGAGCGTCGACCCCCACAGCGGATCGTAGTCCTGCTCGACCGAGTTGAGCACTTCCATCACGTGATCGGTCGCTTCCCGATCGGTCGCGTCCTCTTTCGTGCCGGCCTCGCGTGGCGGAGTCTTCTTCGCCGATCGGATCAGGTCGTCGTAGTAGATGAACTCGTCACAGTTGGCAATCAGCAGATCCGACGTCGAAATCTTCACCCCGCAGCCGATCACCCGCTTGTTGTTCTCTTTCAGCTTCGAGACCAATGGCGAGAAATCGCTGTCGCCCGAAATCAACGCGAAGATGTCGATGTGCTCCTTGGAGTAGCACAGGTCGATCGCGTCCACGACCATGCGGATGTCGGCACTGTTCTTGCCGCTCGCCTTGCTCTGCGGAATGTCGATCAGTTCGACCCCGTGTCCGTGAAACTCCACCACGGAGTCACGGTAGTTGCTCCAGTCGCAGTACGCCCGCTTGTAGACGATCCGCCCCTTCTCCAGCAGTCGCTTGAGCACCAGCGGAATCTGAAATTTTCCCGCCTTCATCTGCCGCACACCGATCGCGAGGTTCTCGAAATCAATGAAGACGGCAATCAGGGGTTCATCGGACATTACTCACTTCCTGGCCGGAATCGGCCGCTGCCGGAATGGCAACCGGACTGGACATTCGACACGACCTCGCGCAGACAACGGACACATTCTTTCCGTCCGCATCAGGTCTGACGCATTCTAGGCCACTTTCGCTTTCGCCGTGTAGGTCCACCAACCGTTTTCCCGCGTTTTCGATGCCCACCTCGGCGATCGGTCCTCCCTGCTGTCGACGCACACCGGCATCAGGTACATTGCTGCGTTGTTCCAATCCCGCTCACAACCCGTTCGTCACGACCGCCAGGCGTCGCTGAGGATGCAGCCGGGGCTCCCGCAGGCGACGCAGCCCCGGCACCGATCGCCCCTGCAACGCCGACTCGCTTCACAGGAGCATACGCGATGACTCCGTCCTGCCGTTCGACCGCTCGACTCCTGATGACGCTCCCGGTTCTGTTTGTCGGACCGTTGATTGCGTCCGCAGACGACGACACCCTGGTTCCCGGGCAATGGGAATACTCCCGCCCGCTCATCGAACCCGAGACGCGTGACATCGATCGCAGTCACGCCCAGAAGGATCCGACGGTCGTCTTTCACGACGGTCGCTGGCACGTCTTCATGACCGTCAAGCTGCAGGGACGCTCGGCCATCGAGCACTGTTCCTTCAAGGACTGGGACGACGCCAATCGCTCGAAACGAACGATCCTCACCATCAGCGACAGCGACTACTATTGCGCCCCCCAGGTCTTCTACTTCACCCCGCACCGCAAGTGGTACCTCGTCTACCAGATGGGCGTCCCGGGACAGAAGAAGATGTGGGTCGCCTGCTCGACGACCGAGGACATCACCGATCCCCATTCGTGGACGCAGGCCCGCCCCATCCTCGATGGGGGACCGGATGACCCGCGCCAGGTCGGCGGACTCGACTACTGGATCATCTGCGACGACCAGCGGGCCTGGCTCTTCTTCACCAGCCTCGACGGACGCATGTGGCGGATGTGGACCTCTCTCGAAGACTTCCCCAACGGCTTCGATCACTGCCAGGTCGCCCTGAAAGCACAGATCTTCGAAGCCAGCCACACCTACCGCCTCAAGGGACAGGACCGCTACCTCACCATCATCGAACAGAAAGGCCGTCGCTACTTCAAGGCGTACGTCGCCGATCGCCTCGACGGCCCCTGGCGCCCCATCGCCGACACAGCCGAGCGGCCCTTCGCCGGGTGGAACAACGTCCGACCCGCTCCGGGCGTTGACCGCTGGACCGACAACGTCAGTCACGGCGAACTTGTACGTGACGGCGTCGACGAACGGATGCAGCTCGATCCCGAGAACCTGCAGTTCGTCTTTCAGGGCATGCTCGAACGCGACAAAACGAACCGCAGCTACGGGGCATACTCCTGGCGGATCGGCCTGCTGCGACCAGTCGACCCTGCTCCCGGGACGTCGGATCAGTAACCAGATACTCCGACTGGCTCAGAAATCGACCGCGACCCGGGCGCCGACGATCAGGTAGTCCCCGGACGTGAATCCTCCGACGGGAGCATGGTCGTCAATCTCGCCGTAGAGCACGTTCAACTGCAGCTTCGAATACCCCGTCCAGTGCCAGTTGAGCGCCCCCGTAATCGAGTGCCCCACGCCGCCCAGGATATCGCCATCGGAGACGTCCAGGTACGAGTACCGGGCGGCAATCTGCCACGCTCCCCAGCCGGTCGCATGGCCCCCCATGCACCGGTCGACCAGGAAAAAGTTCTCGTACGGTTTGACGCGGGCCAGCGTTCCGCTGCTGCGGTTGTACTGCATCGATTCGCCCGTCAGGAAGTACGAGACGTAGACGTAAGCACCGTGAAAGAACACGTCCGGCCCGGTGTTGTCGCGCTGGACCCAGTTCACCTGATATTCGCCGGTCACCTGCACCGCTCCGACGTTGACGATCGTCTCGAGCCCGATGACCTCGTACCACTCCGCCCCCGCAATCCGGCCGGTATCGAGCCACGAACTCTGTGAGCGTGCTTCAGGCCGCGTGCTGAACCGGGCTTCGTTCGAGTTCTCGTCGACCGGACCGCTGTCACCATCCGGATGGGCCACCATTCCCGCCAGGCCCCAGTGCCAGTAGCCGCGACCGCCCGACGTCTCGTCGTACCACGGACTGCCGAACACTCGTGCGTTGCCGCTCAGCTGAACGCTGTCGCCCCGGTACTCGCCATCCCCTTTAATATTTTCCAGATTGTACACGCCGTACGCCCAGCCGAAGCTGTCGTCCGAATTGTTGCCGTACATCGCGATACCGAGCCGGCGGGCATCGGCGTTGAACGCCTCAATGACAAACGGACGCTCGAGAAACACGTTGAACCGGCTGCTGTTCAGGTGATCCAGGCCGAGCGGACGCTTCTGGTTACCGATCCGCAGCTTCTGATTCCCCGGCAGATCCTTGAACCCGACCCACACGTCCTTCATCTCGGCATCGGCCGGACCCGCGAAGTCGATCTGCATCCGGTAGTCCATCGTCTCCAGGATGTCACCCTTCATCTCCAGTCGGATACGACGGAACCGGAACGCATCCTCCGGGTCTTCTCCGTAGTCCGCATCCGCCGGATTCGAATTCTCGAAGAACCCGATCCCCGGCGTCGCATGCGGGAAGCCCCAGTAGTCCAGATGGATTCGGCCGCCAATCTGAAACGTCGGCTTCTTCTTCGCATCCGCCGCCTTCTTGTCCAGCGACGCCTTGTGCTTCTCCCACTCTTCCGACAGCGCGTCGAACTTCTGCTGCAGGTCCGCGAGGGGATCTTCCGGCGGCGGCTCCATCGGCTCGAAATAGCCGGCCGGCTCCGCATCAGCCGACGCGACTCCGCTCGTCGCATCCAACGTCTCCTCCGGCTCGGCAAACGTTCCGTCTCCGGACGCCCGGACGTGAGAAGCCAGCAGCCCGCCCGCCAGCAGCACAAGCAGAACCAGCAGCGGTGAGCGCGAACGCATCATTGTTGAGTTCCGATGTCGATTGTCGAAAGAGATGGTCTGGCACTCCCAGGTGAGGCCCGCAGATCCTCGCATTCGGAAGACATTCCGTGACCATCAAATGCCGTAGGGTCTTCCCAGTCCATCGACCCACCCCAACCGCCACATTAAAACCCGCTGTTTTTTCACACGAACTTAACAGTCACCGGCGGAATCGGCCGATTGGCCCCGGTCCGGCACCGGACGTTCACTCCGGCAGGCTGTCCCACTTCCCGATCTCCAGTCGTTTGACCAGTAAACCCCCGTCTCGCCACACTGTCTGGGTGTTGACCGATCCGCGTTGACCGACCCGCAGCCCGTCATGCCCGTCCGCCGCTCGCACCGGCCTGACCACGCTGCCACATCGAGGACGCCGCGATGACGACCGGCCATTCCTGCCGCTTACTCCGCCGACACTCCGCCGTCGCTCTCCTGCTCGCGGTGCTCCTGTGCGGTCACCGGAGCCTCTCGGCCGAGCCAACGCCCCGACGCGACGCTCCGCCGAACATCCTCCTCATCACGGCCGACAATCTCGGCTACGGCGACCTGAAGTGCTACAACGCCGACTCCCCCATCCACACACCGCGTCTCAACACGCTGGCAGAGCAGGGGGCCCGGCTGACTGCCTTCTACACCGCCTCCCCCACCTGCACCGTCTCCCGCGCGTCGCTGCTGACCGGTCGCATCCCGCAGCGGCACGGGCTGACCGACCAGCTGGCCGGCGTCGCCGGCAACTACGGCATCGGTCTCGATCACGACGAGATCCTCATCCCGCAGATCCTCAAGCAGCCCCCCACCCCCTGGGCGACTGGCTGCTTCGGCAAGTGGAACATCGGGTTTGCCCCCGGATCACGGCCCACTGAGCGCGGCTTCGACGAGTTCCTCGGACACGCCTCCGGAAACTGCGACTACTTCCGCCACAACTACCGCGAAAAACATGACCTCTACCGCGGCACCGAAGAACTCCACCGCCAGGGCGAATACACCACCGATCTGTTTGCCGACGCCGCCATCGACTTCATCCTCCGGCACACTGCCGCCGAACATCCCTGGTTCTGCTACCTGCCGTTCAACGCCCCCCATTTCCCTGTCGCCGGCAACAAACCGCCCGGCGAACCGAACATCTGGCAGGCACCCGACCGGGCCTTCGACGCCTACGACTTCGGCCCCGACGAAACCGATCCCTACCGACGCTACATGGCAGTCGTCACCGCACTCGACGAAGCGATCGGCCGCGTTCTCGATGCACTGGACGAGTCCGGCGCCGCCGACAACACCTTCGTGTTCTTCATGTCCGACAACGGCGCGTTCCGACTGGGCCGTAAGGGACTGGACGTCGGTTCCAACGAGCCGCTCCGCAGTGGCGGCGTCACCTGCTGGGAAGGAGGACTGCGCGTCGTCGCCATGGCCCGCTGGCCGGGTCACATCTCTCCCGGCAGCGTCATCGATCAGCCCCTCTGGTCCCCGGACCTGTTGATCGCCTGTGCCGAACTGGCCGGCGCACCGCTTCCGGACGACCGCACACTCGACGGCCGCAACCCGCTGCCGGTCCTCACCGATAACGCCCCGTCGCCGCACGAGTCGTTCTACTTTGCGTACCGCCGGCACGCGGCACTTCGCGAAGGGGACTGGAAGATCGTGCGCCAGCGCCCGGACGAGCCCTGGCAGCTGTTCGACCTCGCGAGCGATCCAACCGAATCCCGGAACCTCGCCGATGAAGCCCCCGATCGCGTCCAGGATCTGAAGCGCACGTTAACCGCCTGGCAGCAGTCGTTCTGACAGCCACCTCGACAGACCACCCCTGATCGATTCCCGAGAGATTCCCCTCCCATGAACGAAGCAGCCGCAGCTGCCCTCAGTCAGACCAACTTCACCCCCATCGACACCGTCATCGTCGTGGTCTACCTCGCCATCTCGCTGGTGATCGGCGTGATGGTCAACCGCTACGCCGGTTCGATGGAGAACTACATCGGAGCCGGACGAAAGGTCGGTCCCTGGCTCGGCGTGGCCACCATGACCGGTACCGAACTCGGCCTGGTCACCGTGATGTACTCCGCCCAGAAGGGCTTCACCGGTGGCTTCGCCGCCTTTCACATGGCCGTCATCGCCGGTGTCGCCACACTGTTCGTGGGACTGACCGGCTTCATCGTCGGCCCCCTACGACGCATGGAAGTCCTCACCATCCCCGAGTTCTACGAGAAGCGGTTCAACAGGAAGATTCGCATTCTCGGCGGCGTCATCCTCGTCCTCGCCGGCGTCCTCAACATGGGCCTGTTCCTCAAGGCAGGCTCGATGTTCATCGTGGGAGTGACCGGCATGGCCTCCGAAGGGGCCGCCCTCAAATGGGTCATGGTCGGGCTGCTCACCCTCGTCCTCAGCTACACGACGCTGGGAGGGATGATCTCCGTCGTCCTGACCGATTACGTCCAGTTCGTCGTCCTCTCCCTGGGCCTGCTGCTGGCAACCGGACTGGCGATCGCCTCCCTCGGCTGGAATCACATCTTCGAAACGGTCCACCAGCAGCTCGGTGTTGCCGGCTTCGATCCAACCGTCGAGGGGGCCGGCTTCGGCTGGAGCTACGTCTTCTGGATGCTGATCACCGCCGGGTTTGTCGGCAGTGCCGTCTGGCCCACCGCCGTCGCCCGCGCCCTGGCCATGGAAAGCGAGGCGGCCGTCCGCAGACAGTACAGCCTCTCGTCGATCTCCTTTGCCGTCCGCTTCATCATCCCCTACTTCTGGGGCATCTGTGCCCTGGTGTTCATCACCGGCAGCGAAGCGGGAAGTGACCTCAAGCCGCTGTTCTTTCCGTCCGACGGCGGACCGGCCGCGCTGAACAACCTGTACGCCATGCCGGTCTTCATGGGACGCCTGCTGCCCCCGATCCTGCTGGGCATCGTGACGGCCGGCATGATTGCCGCCTTCATGTCGACACACGACTCGTACTTCCTGGCATGGAGTTCGGTCATCACGCAGGACATCGTCGCGCCGCTCCGCCGCCAGCCGATGTCGACCGCCGCCCGCGTCCGCCTCACCCGTATCCTCATCGTGCTGATGGGGGGCTACGTCCTGTACTGGAGTCTGTTCTACAAGGGACGCGAGGACATCTGGGACTACATGGCGGTCACCGGCGGGATCTACTTCACCGGTGCGTTCGTCGTCCTGATGCTGGGCGTCTACTGGAAGGGCACCAGTTCCTTCGGCGCACTGCTCGGACTGCTGTCCGGCCTGCTGATGCTCCTGGGACTGGAACCGATTCAGATCGCCTCGGGACTCAAGTACCAGACCGCCGACGGCCAGTGGGTCGAACGCCTGACGAGTCCGCAGATCGGCCTGCTGACCGTCGGCATCGCGATCATCCTGACGATCGCCGGCTCACTGATCCGCCCCGACCACCCCGGCGAATCCGAAGCACCAGCAGACTTCAGGGACGAGCCGCGACCGTGAGGGAGCGGAAACGAACGAGCCCGCAGCGCGACCTCCGGGGTAACACACCTGAATCAGAAAGCCCACCGGCTGCGTCCGGTGGGCCGCCACCACACATTCACAGGAAAGCTCACCCATGAACTGGCAACTGATCTGGCAGATCGTCCTCATCGCAGTCCTGGCGATGTTCGCGGTGCTGTCCGTCGCCGTGACGATCCTCGGCGCACTGGACATCCGCCGCCTGCTGGCGTCTCTGGGAGAAGACGAGTGAACGAAGCCACGCCGCACGCGCGAGGGGCGGCCTGCGACAGCGACGACGGATGAGTGGCACGCCTGGAGCGAAGCGACGGGCGTAGTTACCCGAACAACCAGTAGCCATCGCCGCAGCAAGTGGGTGCCACTGGCGGCTTGTCCGCCAGTGCAAACAGTCCGCCAGTGCAAACAGTCCGCCAGTGCAAACAGACAGACGTGGTTCGGCAGGCTTGAAGAACGAGCCGCGACCGTGAGGGAGCGGAAACGAACGAGCCCGGCCCGTCAGCTCCGGGGTAAACATGTCGCGAGGCCGTGACCACACCGGGTAGCCCCGGTTGCTCGCCAACCGGGGCCGCGCAGCCGGCACGAGGCCCGGGACATCGTGACGGATCGCCGGGGCGTCCGCTCCGCAGTATCACAACGCGTGGCCGTCGCTGGATCGGGCCACACGAGCGAAGTCGCAACGTCTTCGACGGTTCGCCCCCCTCACTCCAGTTCAATCACGTACTCGTCCCTGTCCGGCGTCACCTCCACTTCCAAGGGCGTCGTCTCCATGTCGCCGTACTTCTGCACGATCGCCCGCACGTCCTCCGGCAACTCTCCCCGGTCCGCCGCCATCACCTCCGCCTGGCTCTCCGGTGCGTAGATGAAGAACACCTTGTGCTTGCCGACCTTCGCCCCTTTCTCCTTGAGTGTGTAGTCCAGGTCGAACTCGCCGTCCGGACCGGTCGCCCCCACACTCGGACGTCCCCCCCCGGTCGGCATGAAGTTGACGATGTACCCCGTCAGCGGCTGACCATGCACCGTCACCCGCCCGCGAACACGGGCCAGTTCCGGCATGTCCCCGCGACTTCCACAGCCGGCCAGCCCCGGTAGCAGCAGACCGCACAGCAGGATCAACGCCGCTCCAGAAGCTCTCCGCGGACCGCACACCCGGCTGCCACGGCGGTTCACAATGCGCATTGTCTTCGGCCTCCGTCGACACAGAGTCTGATCAGGTAAACGAGATGTCCAGGGGATCGTCAGTCGAACAGGTTCAGCGCTTCGTTCCCGTTGCGGGTGAATGCCGCCTGGTACGTCAGATAGTCGACGTTGTCCGAAACAAACCGGACCGAACCATCCCCCATCGCCACCTGAATGCCTCCCTCATGGTCGCTGTACGCGCCGCGCGTGTCGGCGATGTAGGGGTCGTTGGGAGGCAGTGGCCGATAGCCGCTCGTCCCCGGCGTTCCCCGGCCGGCACTCACGTAGCCCTGTGACTGGTGATTGACGAAGAAAAACGGATTGCACGGGTAGTCCTTCAGGCACCATGAGTGCGGTGCCCAGTTCGGCAACTCCAGCAGCAACAGCGTATTCGACAGGCCGTCGGTCACATCACGAAACCGCACAAAGCTGTTGATATACGCCATCCCTTCGGAACTGTTCAGATTCCGTTCGACACAGCACCGCCCCAGTCCGCCATTGATCGCGTAGTCCTTATAACGGGTCGGCGACCAGTTGATGGAGTGGTTCGACGGACAGACAAACACCGACGGCTGCGCGTACGACGCCTCCTTGTTGACCGCGTTCCCCAACTGCTGCCGCAGATTGGGAGTCGTCCCCGGCAGATCCTCGATTTCTTCCACGTATGCCGGCAGACTGAAGTCGATCAGGTTGTACACCGGTGCCGCATCGATCTGCGGCAAAATGTACGCCGCCCAGCTGTACGCCCCGAACACCTGGTTCGACACCTGCGGATCACGCGGCCACGTCGCCGTATCGTCCAGATTGACCATGTTGCCCGGCGGCAGCCCCCCCGCAATGTCGTGGTAGTTGTGCAGCGCCAGGGCAATCTGCTTGAGGTTGTTGCGGCACTGGGTCCGGCGGGCCGCCTCCCGCGCCTGCTGAACCGCCGGCAGCAGCAGCGCAATCAGGATCGCGATGATGGCAATCACCACGAGCAGTTCAATGAGCGTAAATCCCCGACGATGGCGGGAGTGTGAGCGCGACATCAGTACCTCCTTCGATCACAGGAATCAATGGATGGAATGACCTCTTCACTCAGGCAGACAGGCCCGAATAGTTGCTTATACAGACACACCGGCGGCCAGTTCCGGGTACGCCGGCGCAGCAGGACGCCTCGAGAATCGCCAAGTGGAATCGCGCGGAGCGGCCCCGCAGGGCTCTCCGCCAGACGGACTGCAACAATCGGAACGCGGATCGGAAGCAGCGGCCTGCGTGGTGCAGAGCAGGGGCGTTGTCCGTCCGAAAGTCGAACGGCTCGCCTCCATCACGCACGGATTGACGAGAGAATTTCGTCATTGGCAGGCCCGCCAACGGGAATCACTTAGAAATGACAATCTATCAGTATCATGAACTCTCGATGTCAGCAAGCCTGTTCTACGTGGACTAGCGAGGGATCGTTTGACGTCTTCCCGTTTTTGTCACTTCCCGCGGGTGACCAGGACGCGCTCCCACGTTGCCGCCCCCCCGGCCACAACGGGTGCAGGAGCGGCACGCGACCGGTGCTCACGCGACACGGCTCCGAGCGGAGGCTTGAGGCACTGCTGACGAGCACGCACCGGCGAGCCCGGAGCGTGAGGGCCCGTGTCGTTATTCCCCCTGGGCGGAGTGCGGAGCGCTTTTCCCCCCA
>ENA-ORCW01000300-ORCW01000300.1-marine-metagenome-genome-assembly--contig:-NODE-300-length-40636-cov-6.874208_pt1 | contig 40636 bp, 38 predicted proteins | sample MGYA00237784_ERZ508517 | MGnify/ENA primary metagenome ERZ508517 (study PRJEB26187, sample SAMN06268979) | marine metagenome | isolation source: Tt ae E1 feedstock associated aerobic enrichment on... | reverse complement strand
CGATGAAGTTACCGAGGTTGTCTTCACCTTCGGGCGGATACATGGACAGGGTCGCGCCAACGTAGGGCTGGCCGGCCGTGTAGGAGACCTGGAAGGGCTCGTAGTCCATGCAGACGTGGTTGGTCGGCACGTAGAACATGCCGGTCTTCGGCGAGAAGGTCGCCGGCTGCTGGTCCTTGGTGCCGAGCGCGGCCGGGCAGATGCCTTCGGAGTTCACGTCGGCGCCGTTCTGATGGGTCGAGTACTCGGAAACCACCTGCGGACGGCCGGTTTCCATGTCGACGTGGGTCGCCCAGTTGACCGCCGGGTCGTACTTCTCGGCGACCAGCAGCTCGCCGGTCACGCGATCCATGGTGTAGGCGAAGCCGTTGCGGTCGAAGTGGACCAGCGTCTTGCGCTCCGTGCCGCCGATGTTCAGGTCGGCCAGGATCATCTCGTTGACGCCGTCATAGTCCCACTCGTCGTGCGGGGTCATCTGGTAGACCCACTTGGCCATGCCGGTATCGAGATCGCGGGCGAAGATGGTCATGGACCATCGGTTGTCGCCCGGACGCTGCACCGGGTTCCAGGTGCCGGGGTTGCCGGAACCGTAGTAGACCAGGTTCAGCTCGGGATCGTAGGACATCCAGCCCCAGGTGGCGCCGCCGCCCAGCTTCCACTGGTCACCTTCCCAGGTGTTGGTGCCGGAGTTCTCACCGACCGGCTCACCCAGGTGGGTGGTGTTCTGCGGATCGACCAGGATGTTCTCGTCCGGACCCACGGAGTAACCGCGCCACGCGATGGAGCCGTCGCTCATGTTGTAGGCCGTGACGTGGCCCTGGATGCCGAACTCACCGCCGGAGATGCCGATCAGCACCTTGTCGCCCGCCACCAGCGGCGCGGAGGTGCCGGTCTCGCCCTTGCCGGGGTCGCCGTTCTTCTTCGACCACTTCACCTCGCCGGTCGCCGCGTCGAGCGCGACCAGGGTGGTGTCGGCCTGGTGCAGGATGATCTTGCCGTCGGCATAGGCAACGCCGCGGTTGACCGTGTCGCAGCACATCACCGGAATGACGTTCGGATCCTGCTTCGGCTCATACTTCCAGATGATGCGGCCATTGTCGTTCAGGTCCAGGGCGAAGACCTTGTTGGGGAAGGGCGAGTGGATGTACATCACATCGCCGATCACCAGGGGGCCACCCTCATGCCCGCGCAGCACGCCGGTCGAGAAGGTCCAGGCGACCTGGAGGTCGCCGACGTTGCCCTTGTTGATCTGGTCGAGCTCGCTGTAGCGCTGGCTCGAGTAGTTGCCGAGCTGCATGACCCAGTCGCTGGCGTTTTCCTGCATCTCCAGCAGCTCGCTGTTGGCGAGTGCAGGCGAAGACGCAGTCAAAGCAACCGCAGACAAGGCCGCCAAGAGTTTAAACCTTTGCATTTCCCGTCCCCTGATGAGTGTTGTTGGCACGCATTTGCTCAAGAAAGCTGCGCACGATTTCGAGGCGAAAACCGAGCAGTAGAAGCAAGGCGCTGTTTACCTTTGGAAGTCTGCGAAGACGCCCGCTTTTTGTCGATAGAACCATAGTATTAAGCGGCTTTCCGGGGTGAAATCGGCCGCTCTTCTTACTGCGGTGCAATATGACTTGGCGCTGTCGCGAGGCGCGAATTGGGACCTTCGCAGGGCACAAAAAAGCGCTTCAGGCGAGGACCGTTTCCGGGTGTGCCCGGCTGAGCCCGTCGAGGAAGCCGCGCAGAGCCTCTCCCTGGCGCGCGTCGCGCGCCAGGGGCACCGTCACGTCGCCGACGATGCGCGAGAGGAGGAACGTGCGCGTCGCGCCGACCTCGCGGTCCCACGCGTAGAGGTGCCAGCGGCCTTCGTGCAGCACCACGGCCCACGGCGCGACCGTGCGGCGGCGCGGGGCGGACCGGCCGGGCCGCAGGTAGTCGAAGCGCACGACCTGCCGACGGTCGAGCGCCTGGCTGAGGGGCTCGAACGCGGCATCCCGCACCCGCAGTCGCGGCGCGTAGCCGATGACCGGCTCGCGAGGCTCGACGCCCAGCGAGCGCAGCTTCGTGAGCGCGCGGCGGGACTCGCCCGAGAGGCTGCCCTCGCGCCACACGGTCGCCGCGAGTGCCAGGAGCGCCGACTCCTCGGGCGTGAAGGTCACGTCGTCGGGCAGGTCGTACAGCCCCTTCGGGATGCGGTACCGCAGCGCCTGGTTGTCACCCGGACGGTCGGGCGACTCGGTCGTCTCGATCGGGATGCCGAGCTCGCGCACGTCGTCCTTGTCGCGCTCGAACTGGCGCTCGAGCGCCTGGTTCTTGCCGCCGCGGTCGTACCGCTGCCGGTAGCCCTGCACCGTCGAGAGGATCTCGGACTTCGTCAGCCCGGCCTCCGTCGCGAGCAGCGCCAGCACGAGGCTGAAGAGGCGCTCCTCGACCGACACGCGGTCCTGGTTCGCGGAGGCTGACGACGGCACAGCAGCGATCATACCGACGGCGGGCGCAGGGTCAGTCGATCCCCAGGATGTCGATCACGAACACCAGCGTCGCGTTCGGCGGCACCGCCCCGCTCCCCTGCTCGCCGTACCCGTCCTCCGGTGTGATGACCGCGATGACCTGGCTGCCGACCTGCTGGCCGACGAGCGCCTCCGAGAAGCCGGGGATCACGTTCGCGCCCTCGCCCACGACGAACGAGGCGGGGCTGCCCGACTCCCAGCTCGAGTCGAAGACCTCGTTGGTGTCCCAGAGCACGCCGGTGTAGTGCACGGTCACCGAGTCGCCCGACTCGACGGTCTCGCCGCGGCCCTGCTTGAGCACGGCGACTTCGGTCTCGGTGGGGGCGTCTGTACTCGGCACGGTGATGCCCGGGCGGCCGTCGGGGCCGAGCACCACGGCCGGGAAGCCGCGGGTGCCGGGCCGGTCGGTGCCGTTCGCGCGCGGGAGGTAGGCGCGGTCGACGTCGACCACGAAGAAGAGGGTGTCGTCGGGCGCGATGCCGAGCTGCACGCTGCCGGCGTCGCCGAAGCCGTCGGCGGGCGGCACGGCGATCACGACACGCGACCCCTCCGACGCGCACTGCAGGCCGGCGAAGAGGCCGGGCAGCAGCGCGCCCTCGTCGAGCACGGCGGGGATCGGGTCCGCGTTGCGGTCGGCCTCCTGGATCGTGGCGCCGGTCGAGGCGTTGTAGACCGAGAGCTTCACGAGGGCCTTCTGGCCGGGCACGAGGGTGTCGCCGGTGCCCTCGACGAGCACGTCGCACTCGGTCTCCTCGGCGATGACCGGCGTGGGGAAGTCCACGCGCGGCGTCGTGCCGAACGATCCCGTCACCTCGATGAGGTCGGTCGCCGGGCCGGGGCCCGTCGCGTCCTCGTCGGTGGTCAGCCCGGCGCATCCGCTCAGGGCGAGCGTCAGGGCGCCTCCGGTCGCGATGAGCGCGAGAGTCCTTCGCACGGGTCCTCGTTTCGTGGTCTCGTTCGGGTGGCGGTCGGCGAGTGCGGCCGGAAGCATCCTACCCGTCGTCGGAGCCGCGCCTCTGCGCCAGTTCCGCCGCCGTCCCGGCCTCGCGCACGCGCTTGCGCAGCGCCTTGTCGCTCACGACGCGCTCGCCCAGTGCACCGGGGGTCCAGGCCTCGACGTCCTCGTCGCTGAAGTCCGACTTCGATGCGCGTCGCTTCAGGTCGGGCAGCACCACGCCGGGCGCGAGCCGCCGCACGGTGATGAGGAAGCCGGTGTGCGCGACCATCCGGTGGTCGGGCCGCACCGCGAGACCCTCGACGTGCCACCCGCGCACCATCGTCTCGCTCGACGCGGGGTTCGTGTAGCCGCCGGTCGCGCGGATCGCCTCGGCGACGCGGGAGAGCTGGGTGGCGGTCGCGACGTAGCAGAGCAGCACGCCGCCGGGCTTCAGGGCGGTCGAGACGGCGTCGAGCGTCTCCCACGGCGCGAGCATGTCGAGCACGACGCGATCGACGGATGCCTCGCCCGCGACCTCCGGCAGGGTGTGCGCGAGGTCGCCGGCCGTGACGCTCCAGTTCTCGGGCACGTGCCCGAAGTAGGTCTGGACGTTGCCGCGGGCCACGTCGGCGAACTCCTCACGGCGCTCGAACGACATGAGCCGCCCGCCGCTGCCGATCGCGCGGAGCAGCCAGAGCGACAGCGCGCCCGACCCGACGCCGGCCTCGACCACGGTCGCCCCCGGGAAGATGTCGGCCTGGGCGAGGATCTGCGCGGCGTCCTTCGGGTAGACGATCGCCGCCCCGCGCGGCATCGACATGACGAAGTCGGCCAGCAGCGGGCGCAGCGCGAGGTACTCGATGCCGGCCTGGTTCACGACCACGGACCCGTCGGGCAGACCGATGAGGTCGTCGTGCGCGATGCCGCCCTTGTGCGAGTGGAACACCTTGCCGGGCTCGAGCGTGATGGTGTGCAGGCGCCCCTTGGGGCCGGTGAGCTGCACCCGGTCGCCGACGGTGAACGGCCCGCTGGGCTGCGGGGCGGATGCCTCGGTCATGCGTGCTCCCCCGTGCGCGCCGCAGCGAACACCGCGGCGAGGTCGTCGACCGTGCGGCCGTCGAGGCTCGCCCAGCGCTCGTGCGCCGGCTCGTCATCGAGCGGCAGGGTGTGCGGCACGCCGAGCGTCACCGCGCCCGCGGCCATCGCGGCGGCGAGCCCGGTCGGCGAGTCCTCGATCGCGAGGCAGCCGCCGATCGGCACGCCGAGCAGTTCGGCACCGCGCGCGTACGGCTCGGGGTGCGGCTTGGCGTGGGCGACCTCGTCGCCCGTGACCACCGCATCGAACGCGTCGAACCCCATCGCGGCGACGACGTCCTCTGCCATGGAACGGATCGACATGGTGACGAGAGCGGTGCGGATGCCCCGTGCACGCACGGACTCGAGCAGCTCGCGCGCCCCCGGCTGCCACGGCACGCCCTCGCGGGCGAGGAGGCCGCGGACCTCCTCGGTCAGCCCGTGCACGATGCGGTCGGCGGGCAGGTCGACGCCGTACCCCTGGAGGATCTCGGCCGACGCCCAGAGGCCGCTGCCGACGAGCTGGAGCGCATCCTCGTGGGTCCAGTTGCCGCCGAACGACTGGACGAGCTCGGTCTCCGCCCGGATCCAGTACGGTTCGCTGTCGACGAGGGTGCCGTCCATGTCCCAGAGGATGGCGGCGGGAAGCGCTTGGTTCACGGCCGTCAAGTCTACGTGCAGCGCCTATTGTGGACCTGAGGGCGGCGCGAGCCGCCCGGAGGGGAACGCACAGGCGTAGTGGCGGACGAACACGGCATCAACGGCGGCAGGATCCTCGTCGTGGCTTTCGAGGGCTGGAACGACGCCGGCGAGGCCGCGTCGGGAGCGGCGCAGGCCCTGATCGACCACCTCGATCTGGTGGAGATCGGCGCGGTGGACCCCGAGCTCTACTACGACTACCAGTTCACTCGGCCGACTGTGGCCATGGGTGACGACGGCGTGCGCCGGCTGACCTGGCCGGGCGCCCGGCTGCTCGGCCCGTCGGGCCTCGGCACCAGCGACGACGGGGTCACCGGACCGGGCGCCGACCAGGTGCACGTGCTCATCGGCGCCGAGCCGGCCCGCACGTGGAAGGGGTTCGCGTCGGAGATCATCGACGGCGCCCTCGCGGCCGGCGTCGAGGTCGTGATCTTCCTGGGCGCGATGCTGGCGGATGCCCCGCACACGCGTCCGCTCTCGGTGTTCGTGTCGAGCGACAACGGCGAGGTGCGCGACGAGCTGGGCATCGACCGGCCGAGCTACGAGGGCCCGGTGGGCATCCTGAGCGTGCTGTCGGACGCGGCGGAGCGCGCGGGCATCCCGACCCTGTCGCTCTGGGCGTCGGTGCCGCACTACGTGCACAACTCCCCCTCGCCGAAGGCGGTGCTCGCGCTGCTGTCGAAGCTCGAGGACATCACGGGTCTCAGCGTGCCGCGCGGCTCGCTCGAGTCGGACGCCGCCGCATGGGAGGCGGGCGTCGACGCGCTCGCGGCCGACGACGAGGACATGGCCGCCTACATCGAGCAACTCGAGCAGGCGCGCGACACCGTCGACTCCCCCGAGGCGAGCGGCGAGGCGATCGCGCAGGAGTTCGAGAAGTACCTCAGGCGTCGCGGCGACGGGCGCGGCGACCCCCGCGGCGAGGAGCCCTGGCGGCCGCGCGACTAGGCGTCGATCGTGCCGGTCGCGAGCAGCACCATGATGGTGCCGCCGAGCAGCACGCGGTAGATCACGAACGGCAGGAAGCTGCGCTTCGAGATGTAGCTCATGAAGAACGCGATCACGAGCAGCGCGACCACGAACGCGACGAGCGTCGCGGCGGCCGTCTCGACCGGGCCGTACACGCCCGGCTCGCCCCAGCTCTTGAAGAGCTGGTAGAAGCCGGAGCCGAACACGGCGGGGATCGCCAGCAGGAACGCGTAGCGGGCGGCGGCGGCGCGTTCGTAGCCCATGAGGAGGCCCGCGGTGATCGTGCCGCCCGAGCGCGACACGCCCGGGATGAGGGCGAGCGCCTGCGCGAACCCGTAGATGACGCCGTGCGGGTAGGTGAGGTCGTCGAGCTTGCGGCGCTTCGCGCCGATCCAGTCGGCGATGCCGAGCAGGATGCCGAAGACGATGAGGGTCGTCGCCACGATCCAGAGCGAGCGCAGCGTGGTCTCGATCTGCTCCTGGAAGATGAGGCCGAGCACGACGATCGGGATCGAGCCGAGGATGATCAGCCAGCCCATGCGCGCGTCGGGGTCGTTGCGGGGCACGCGCCCCCACAGGGCGAGCCACCAGCGCGAGACGATGCGCACGATGTCGCGCCAGAAGAAGACGACCACGGCCGCCTCGGTGCCGATCTGCACGATCGCGGTGAACGCGGCGCCGGGGTCGGCCGCGTTCGGGAGGAACTCGCCGAGGATGCGCAGGTGCGCGCTGGAGGAGATCGGCAGGAACTCGGTGAGTCCCTGCACGAGTCCGAGGATCAGCGCTTCGATCATGCCGGGGGCTCACCTTCCGCCCCGCGCGGCGGGGCCGCGTCTGGTTGCGGTGGGGCGCTCAGTACTCGAGCAGCAGGTCCTGGAGAACTCTGCTCCCGAAGACTAGTGCGTCGAGCGGCACCCGCTCGTCCACCCCGTGGAACATCGCCGGGAAGTCGAGGTCGGCGGGAAGCCGCAGCGGCGCGAAGCCGTAGCCGGCGATGCCGAGCCGGCTGAGCGCCTTGTTGTCCGTGCCGCCCGAGAGCAGGTACGGGAAGACCGGCACGCCGGGGTCGTGGCGCTCGAGGGTCGCCTTCACGGTGTCGACGAGCGGGCCGCTGAACGGTGTCTCGAGGCCGACGTCGCGCACGACCGTCTCGATCTCGATGTCGTCGCCGACGATCTCGCGCACGCGCGCGAGCACCGCGTCCTCCTCGCCCGGCAGCGTGCGGATGTCGATCAGCGCCTCGGCGCGGTCGGGGATGACGTTGTGCTTGTACCCGGCGTGCAGGAGGGTCGGGTTCGTCGTGGTGCGCAGGGTCGCGCTGAGGAAGCCCGCGGCGGAGGTGCGGAGCACGAGCTCGTCAGGCGACACCTGCTGCGGGTCGGCACCGGTCACCCGGGCGATCTCGGCGAGCAGCGCACGCGTGGTGTCGACGAGGTGCAGCGGCCACTCCTCGCGGCCGAGCGCGGCGACCGCCTCGGCGAGGCGCGTGATCGCGTTCTCGCGCACGAGACGTGAGCCGTGCGCTGCGGGGCCGCGCGCGACCAGCCGGATCCAGACCAGCGCCTTCTCCCCCGTCTGCAGGAGGTAGGCGCGCTCGCCGCCCAGGTGCACCGAGTAGCCGCCGACCTCGCTGATCGCCTCGGTCGCGCCCGCGAACACCTCCGGATGGTGATCGACCATCCAGCTCGAGCCGAACAGGCCGCCCGCCTCCTCGTCGGCGAAGAACGCCAGCACCAGCTCGCGCTCCGGCTGCCGCCCCGACGCGAGGATGTCGCCGACCGCGGTCAGGATCATGGCGTCCATGTCCTTCATGTCGACCGCTCCCCTGCCCCAGAGCAGCCCGTCGCGCACCTCGCCGGCGAACGGGTCGACGCTCCAGTTGCGCGGGTCGGCGGGCACGACGTCGAGGTGCCCGTGCACGACCAGTGCCGGCTTGTCGGGGTTCGCGCCCGGCACGCGGGCGACGACGCTGGTGCGGCCGGGGGCGGCGTCGTACAGCTGCGGCTGGAGGCCCATGCCGGCCAGGTGCGCCTCGACGTACTCGGCCGCTTCGGTCTCCCCTTCCGAGCGCCCCTCGCCGTGGTTCGTGGTGTCGAACCGGATCAGGTCGCGGGCGATCCGGGCCGTCGGCTCGAGCTCGTCGGCAGCGGCCTGGCGCGGGTGGGCGGATGCGTCGGACATGCCCCTCACGCTACCCCGGATGCGTCGGCGCGCCCGGGCACCGGTGGACGGGGTCGTGGTTCGGTGGAGCATCCGATTCGTGGTAGTGTCTTCTCTCGGGCCTGCGGGAGATCGCGGGTTCGCAACACACGCGCGGGTGGCGGAATTGGCAGACGCGCTAGCTTGAGGTGCTAGTGCCCGTATTAGGGCGTGGGGGTTCAAGTCCCCCCTCGCGCACGGTGTGAGAACGGCCGGATCGGATGATCCGGCCGTTCGTGGTTTCCGGGTTTACCGACCCGGCAGGCCGCACTCCCGGCGCGGTCAGTGCGTGGGCGCGACGTATTCGTGCTGGAGGTCGCTCACGCGCGCGATGTGGTCGAAGTCGTGGTCGGCGGTGAGCACGGTCGCGCCGTTGCAGATGGCGTAGGCGGCGATGAGGATGTCGATCGCACCGGCGGCTCGGACGAGCCCGTCGTCCCACAAGGCGTGCTGGATGTCGAGGACCAGCGTCTCGTCGGGAGCGCGTTCGATGGGGAACCCCATCGAGATCTGCTCGCGATAGCGCACGTGCTCGTCCGCGGTGCGCGCACTGTGGCAGAACTCGAGTACCTGAGGCGGACAGGTCACGAACAGGTCGGCCGGCGCACGCTCGATCTGGCGCAGGCGGGCGGTGATGCCTGCGTCCCTCGATGCCAGCCTCGCCCAGACGGAGTTGTCGACGAGGTAGTCGGTCACGACGTCGGGCGCGTGCTCGCCGTCGGGTCGACGACGGGCGCGCCGAGTCCCAACTCGAGGTCGGCGAGCTCTGCGATTCCGTCGATCATCGCGCCCTTCCGCTTCGAGGCGATGAGGCGGCGCAGTGCCAGGTCGAGCACGGCGCGGTTCGACTTCTCACCCGTGAGCTCGCGGGCGCGTTCGATCAGCTCCGGATCCAGGTCGACACTCGTCATGGCCATGATCGACTCCTCTCGCCCATATGAACGAGTATATGGTCGAATGCTCGCATTCGGAACGACTCTCGCCATCGCAACGACTGTCGGCGGATGTGGGTGGGTGCCGCTTCGGTGGTGTCGAGCGACGCGGGACGGGTGGCATCCGCCGCTTGACTCGTTCGAACATACGTTCGAATATGGGGTGTGGCACTCACCGCTCCCCTCCGGCCGTCCCGCGTCTCCGCGGGCGAGGCGCGCGAACGCGCCGACGCGCTGCGTGCGCGCATCGCCGACATGCAGTCCACGCGGCTCGAGGGGCGGGCGATCCCGACGCTGCCTGCGCTGCACGACCTGCTGCCCGGCGGGGTGCTGCGCGAGGGCGGCGCGTACGGGGTCGAGGGCTCGACGAGCCTCGTCATGGCCATGCTCGCGGGCGCGTCGGGCGCCGGTTCATGGTGCGCCGTGGTCGGCGTGCCGGGCTTCGGCGTCGAGGCCGCGCGGCTCGCGGGGCTCGACCTCGACCGTCTCGTGCTCGTGCCCGCGCCCGGGCGGCACTGGCTCGCGGTGGTCGCCGCGCTCGTCGACGTGATCCCGGTCGTGGCGGTGCGCCCGCCCGAGGCGGTGGGGGCGGCGGATGCCTCGCGGCTCGGAGCCCGGCTGCGCCAGCGCCGTGCGGCGCTCGTGGTCGACGGCACTTGGCCGCAGAGCGAGGTGCAGCTGCGGGTCGCCGAGAGCCGGTGGACCGGGCTCGGCGACGGGCACGGGCGGCTCACCGCGCGCGAGGCGGTCGTCACCGCGTCGGGCCGGGGCGGGTTCGGGCGGGCGAGCACCGCGCGGCTGCTGCTGCCGGGGGTGGGCGCGGCGGCCGAGCGGGTCGACGAGGGCGGCGCGCTCGGCGCCGGTGATGCCGCCGACGGGTTCGCGGGGCCTGCGGTCACGGAGCAGGCGCCGGCCGCGCCGCTGCGGAGGGTCGCCGGATGAGCGGCGTGCCCGAGGCATCCGACCCGCGCCGCACCATCGTGGTGTGGTGCCCCGACTGGCCGGTCATCGCGGCCGCGCGCGAGGCCGGCCTGTCGCTCGAGTCGCCGCTCGCGCTGGTCGAGAAGGGGCTCGTGTTCGCGTGCTCGGCCGCTGCCCGGCGCGACGGGGTCGCGCGCGGGCTGAAGCTGCGCGAGGCGCAGTACCGCTCCCCCGCGCTCGAGCTGCTCGACTACGACGCCGCGCTCGACGCGCGCGCGTTCGAGCCCGTCGTGCGGCGGGTCGAGGAGACCACGCCCGGCGTGCAGCTGCTGCGCCCCGGTGCGCTCGCGGTGCGGGCGCGCGGGCCCGTGCGCTACTACGGCGGCGAGGCCGAGGCCGCCGAGGCGCTGCGGGCCGCGGTGGGCGGGTTCGGGCTGCCGGTGCGGGTGGGCGTCGCCGACGGGCCGTTCGCGGCCGAGCAGGCGGCGCGCGCGACCTCTGATTCCGCGCCGGTGCTGCGAGTCGAGTCCGGTGGGTCGGCCGCGTTCATCGCGCCGCTGCCCGTGGGCGTGCTCGTCGACCCGCGCACGGCGACGCTGCTGCACCGGCTCGGCGTGCGCCGGCTCGGCGAGTTCGCCGCGCTGCCCGCCGACGACGTGCTGCGCCGGTTCGGGCCGACGGGGGCACTCGCGCACGACCGCGCGGCGGGCCGCGACGGGGCGCGGGTGCTCGCCCGCACGCCCCCGCCCGAGTGGGACGAGCAGGTCGAGTTCGAGCCGCCGCTCGACCGCATCGACCAGCTCGCGTTCGCGTTCCGCACCCGGGCCGAGTCGTTCATCGAGCGCCTCACCGACGCGAAGCTCGTCTGCACCGCCGTGCACGTCGAGATCGTCGACGAGGAGGGCGGCGTCTCGGCGCGCGACTGGCTGCACCCGCGCTGGTTCACCCCGGGCGACGTGGTCGACCGCATCCGATGGCAGCTGCAGGGGTCGGGCAGCGCCGACGCGGGGCTGCGCTCGCCGATCGCGCGCGTGCGCGTGCACCCCGAGCGGCTCGACTCCACCGGCAACCACGAGGAGGGGCTCTGGGGCACCGGCCCCGACGAGCGCGTGCACCACGGCCTCACCCGCGTGCAGGGCATGCTCGGGCACGAGGGCGTCGTCACCGCGACCATCGGGGGCGGGCGCATGCTGGCCGACCGCGAGGTGCTCGTGCCGTGGGGCGACCGGCCGCCGGAGGGGGCATCCGACCGCCCCTGGCCCGGTTCGCTGCCGTCGCCGCTGCCCGCGACCGTGTTCCGCGAGCGGGTGCCGGCCGGGCTCGTCGACGCCGACGGTGCCGTGGTCACCGTCGACGAGCGCGGGTCGATCAGCGCGCCACCCGCGACGTTCACGGTCGCCGCAGCAGGCGGGCCGCGCCGGGTGCGCGCGTGGGCCGGGCCGTGGCCCGTGGTCGAGCGCTGGTGGGACGAGGCGACCGCCCGGCGCGCGCACCGGTTCCAGGTGGTCGACGACGACGGGGCGGCGTGGCTGCTCGTGCGCGACGCCGACGAGTGGCGCGCCGAGGCGAGGTACGACTGATGGGCTGGAACAACCCGCCCATCCCCTGGTCGGAGCTCGAACGCACCCTGTCGGACGCGAGCCGCCCCGGGCCGCCCCGGCCGATCGCGGACGGCGGCGACGGTCCGGCGTTCTCCCGCAAGCGGCATCCGTACCGCCCGCCCGCCGACGAGTCGGCGGCACCCGAGGCGACGGTGCCCTACGCCGAGCTGCACGTGCACTCCGCATTCAGCTTCCTCGACGGCGCCTCGCAGCCCGAGCGGCTCGTCGAGGAGGCGCACCGGCTCGGCCTCGCCGGGCTCGCCCTGACCGACCACGACGGGTTCTACGGCATCGTGCGCTTCGCCGAGGCGGCAGAGGCGTTCCCCGAGCTCGCGACCGTCTACGGCGCGGAGCTCTCGCTCGGCCTCACCACCCCGCAGATGGGCATGGCCGACCCCGAGGGCGACCACCTGCTCGTGCTCGCGCGCGGCGAGGCGGGCTACCACCGGCTCGCATCGGCCATCACGGCAGGGCAGCTCGCCGGCGGCGAGAAGGGCCGCCCCACCTACGACCTCGACGAGCTCGGCGAGCGGGCGGGCGGCGAGTGGGCGGTGCTGAGCGGATGCCGCAAGGGCACCGTGCGCCGCGCGCTCGAGACGGGCGGGGCGGATGCCGCAGGGCGCGAGCTCGAGCGACTGGCCGAGCGCTTCGGCCGGGAGAACGTCTTCGTGGAGCTGTTCGACCACGGGCATCCGGGCGACCAGGACGCCAACGACCTGCTCGCGGGGCTCGCGGGCCGCCACGGCATGCCCGTGCTCGCGACCAACGCCGTGCACTTCGCCACCCCGCCCGAGCACCGGCTCGCCTCGGCGGTCGCCGCCGTTCGGGCGCGCCGCAGCCTCGACGAGCTCGACGGCTGGCTGCCCGCAACCGGCACCGCGCACCTGCGCTCCGGCGCGGAGATGGCCGCGCGCTTCCAGCGCTACCCCGGCGCGGTCTCGCGCACGGTCGAGCTCGCGGGGCAGCTGTCGTTCCGGCTGCGGAGCGCCCGGCCCCGGCTGCCCCGGCAGGAGGTGCCCGAGGGGCACACGCCCATGAGCTGGCTGCGCGAGCTCGCCTGGCGCGGCGCCGCCGAGCGCTATCCGGGCGACCCCGACCACGTGCGCCGGCGCATCGCGCAGGAGCTCGACGTCATCGAGCAGAAGGACTTCCCCGGCTACTTCCTCATCGTGCACGACATCGTGCGGGAGGCGCGCTCCCGGGGCATCCTGTGCCAGGGCCGCGGCTCCGCCGCGAACTCGGCCGTCTGCTACGTGCTCGGCATCACCGCGGTCGACTCGATCTTCTACGAACTGCCGTTCGAGCGGTTCCTGTCGAGCATGCGCGACGAGGAGCCCGACATCGACGTCGACTTCGACTCCGACCGGCGCGAGGAGGTGATCCAGTACGTCTACGAGAAGTACGGTCGGCAGAACGCCGCGCAGGTCGCGAACGTCATCAGCTACCGGCCGAAGGTCGCGGTGCGCGACATGGCGAAGGCGCTCGGCTACTCCACCGGCCAGCAGGATGCCTGGTCGCGCCAGGTCGAGCGCTGGGGGTCGGTCGTGTCGACCGACGAGCACGACATCCCGCAGCCGGTGGTCGAGCTCGCCGAGCAGGTGCTGGGCTTCCCGCGGCACCTCGGCATCCACTCCGGCGGCATGGTGCTCACCGACCGGCCCGTCGGCGAGGTCTGCCCCATCGAGCACGCGCGCATGGAGAAGCGCACCGTGCTGCAGTGGGACAAGGACGATTGCGCCTGGATGGGCCTCGTGAAATTCGACCTGCTCGGGCTCGGCATGCTCGCCGCGCTCCAGTACGCCATCGACCTCGTGCGCGACGCGACCGGCGAGGAATGGTCGCTCGCGACCCTGCCGAAGGAGGAGCAGGCCGTCTACGACATGCTCTGCCGCGCCGACTCGATCGGCGTGTTCCAGGTCGAGTCCCGCGCGCAGATGGGCACGCTCCCCCGCCTCAAGCCCCGCCGCTTCTACGACCTCGTCGTCGAGATCGCGCTCATCCGCCCGGGGCCGGTGCAGGGCGGCGCGGTGCACCCGTACATCCGCCGCGCGACCGGGCAGGAGGAGGTCACCTACCTGCATCCGAAGCTCGAACCCGTGCTCTCGCGCACCAAGGGCGTGCCGCTGTTCCAGGAGCAGCTCATGCAGATGGCCGTCGCGGTCGGCGACTGCACGGCGGAGGACGCCGACCTGCTGCGCCGCGCCATGGGCTCCAAGCGCGGCATCGAGCGCATCGACTCGCTGCGCGAGAAACTCTACGCCGGCATGGCGCGCAACGGCATCGACACCGAGACCGCCGACGCGATCTACGCGAAGATCCAGGCGTTCGCGAACTTCGGCTTCGCCGAGAGCCACGCGATCAGCTTCGGCCTGCTCGTCTACGCCAGCTCGTGGTTCAAGCTGCATTACCCGGGCGCGTTCCTCGCCGCACTGCTGCGCGCCCAGCCGATGGGCTTCTACTCGCCGCAGACGCTCACGGCCGACGCGCGCCGGCACGGCGTCGAGGTGCTGCGGCCCGACGTGCAGCGGTCGGGCGCCGAGGCGGTGCTCGAGCCGCTCGACGGTGCGGGGCTGGGCGGGTCGGATGCCGCGAGGCGACCCGCGACCGGTCGCGACGGATGCCTCGACGCCGTGCAGCCGCCGGTGGAGCCGTTCGACCGGTCGGCGCCCGACGAGGGCGCGGCGCACCGGCGCGACGGGGCGTTCGCCGTGCGGCTCGGGCTCGCCGAGATCCACTCGATCGGGGATGCGGTGGCGGAGCGGATCGTGGCCGAACGCGAGGCCCGCGGACCGTATCGCGACATGGCCGACGTCGCCCGGCGGGTCGGCCTCGACACCGAGCAGCTCGAGGCCCTCGCGGCCGCCGGGGCGTTCGCGGGCTTCGACCTCGACCGGCGCCAGGCGCTCTGGCTCGCGGGCGAGGCCGCGCAGGACCGCCCCGACACGCTCGCCGGCTCCGTCGTGGTCGTGCAGCCGCCGCTGCTGCCGATGCTCACCGACGCCGAGCAGGTGGTGTACGACCTGTGGGCGACGGGCGTCTCGACCGACGACCACCCGATCCGGCACGTGCGGGAGTACCTCGATGCGCGCGGGGCGATCCGCATCGACCGGCTCGGGGCGGCCGAGAACGGTCGGCGCATCGAGGTGGGCGGGGTCGTCACCCACCGGCAGCGGCCGGCGACCGCGAGCGGCATCACGTTCCTGAACCTGGAGGACGAGTCGGGCACGCTCAACGTCATCGCCGGGGTCGGCGTGTGGACGCGGTTCCGCCGCGTCGCGCGCGAGGCGCCGGCGATGGTCGTGCGCGGGATGCTCGAGCGCTCACCCGAGGGCGTGACCAACCTCGTGGCCGACCGCTTCGAGTCGCTCGCCGTGTCGGCCGCGAACCGCTCGCGCGACTTCCGCTGACGCAGGTCGCCGCCCCGCCGCATCCGCCCCACAACGACCGAGACCCGTCAGAAAGCTGCGCTCTGGTGGCCCGGAGCGCAGTCTCTCGACGGGTCTGGACCAGTGGACTCTCGAGACCCGTCAAATGAGTGCACTCAGGCCGCCCGGAGCGCAGTCTCTCGACGGGTCTCGAGACGTGGTTACGAGTCGTGCGAGCCGTTCTTCGAGAGCGCTGCCTCGGAGACACCCGCGCCGATGCCACGACCGACCGCCTGGCCCTGGATGATCGCGGCGATGTCGAGGCCCGTTGCCGCCTCGACGCTGTCGAACACCGAACGCATCGCCTTCGCGCTGTCGCCGCCGACGACGCCGCTCGCGCCGTCCTCGCTGCCGCCGACGATCGAGACGCTGCCGATCGCCGAGTAGCCCTTCGCGAACTCGGCCATGATCGACGGCAGCACTTCGAGCACCCGCTGCGACAGGAACGCCTCCTGGTTCGACGCGATCGCCTGCGCCTCCGCCTCGACGGCCGCCGCCCGGGCCTCGCCCTCGGCACGGATCGCGTCGGCCTCGGCCTGGGCCCGCAGACGGCGGGCGGATGCCTCGGCGTCGGCGAGCTCCCGCAGCGCGCTCGCCTCACCGGCCGACTTCGCCTCTGCCGCTGCGGCCTCACCGGTCGCGCGGGCCTTGTCGGCCTCCGCCTGCTGCTCGGCGATGCGCGTACGCGCCTCGGCCTGCTTCACCTGCTCGATCGCGGCGGCCTCGGCCGAGCGCTCGCGGGTGTACAGGTCGGCCTGCGCGCGCGTCTCCGCCTCGTAGCGCGACGCGTCGGCGACGCGCTTGACCTCGGCGTCGAGCCGGGCCTGCGTGTTCTCGGCCTGCTGCTGGAGCACGGCCTGCTCGGCGCGTGCGCGTGCGAGGTGCTCGGCCTGCTCCGCCTCGGCGCGCGCACGACCGACGCCGGCATCCGCGTTGGCGGTGTTGGTGTCGAGCGCCGTCTGCTCGATGAGGTTCGCCTCCTGGTTGGCGATGATCTTCTGGTTGATCGCGCGGTCGGCGTTCGTCTGCGCGATCTCGGCGGCCTGGCGCTTCGCCTGGATCTCCGGGGCGCCGAGCGACTGGATGTAGCCGACCTCGTCGGTGATGCCCTTGATCTGGAACGAGTCGAGGATGAGCCCCTGCTCGGCGAGCTCGTGCGAGACGTCGGCGGCGATCTGGTCGGAGAACTTCTTCCGCTCGCGCATCAGCTCCACGACCGACAGGGTGGCGACGATGCCGCGCAGCGCACCCTCCAGCTGCTCCGTCGTGAACTGCTCGATGGCCTTGTCCTGGGAGGCGAAGCGCTCGGCCGCACGGCGGACGAACAGGGGGTCGGAGCCGATCTTCACGATCGCGACGCCGTCGACGTTCAGGGTGACGTTGTCGAGCGACTGCGCCTCGGCGTTGAGCGAGACCTGGCGCGAACGGAGCGAGATGATCTCGTGGCGCTGCGTGATCGGGTTCACGAGCGATTTGCCGTTCACGATGACGGTGACCGGCGACTCGGACAGCTCGGAACGCGTCGTGCCGTCCGCGCCGATCACGCTGGCCTGCACCTTCTGCTTGCGACCCGAGATGACGAGGGCCTCGTCGGCGCGGGCCACCTTGATCCAGCTGCGTGCGAACAGCAGGGCGATCAGGCCGATGACCACCGCGGCGACGACCGCGATGCCGACGATGACCAGGATGCCGAAGAATCCGGCGATCTCCATGAACGACTCCTTCGTGGTGCGGCGTTCGGCCCGTTGCGCGGACGCCGGAATCGACCCTCTCAGACCCGCGACCGCCGGGCCGACCACGCCGGCATTCTGTGGATACCGCGTCGCCTCGCGACGCTCGGGACGGGAGTAGCGTGGGGCGCGAGTCGCGCCCGACCGCGGCGCGACCTCCCGGGAGGGTCGGGCGATGGCCTCCATTCCACCGGCACCGCTGTACACCCGCGCGTTCATCGCGCTCACCGCGACCGAGCTGCTGTACTTCACCGCGGTCGGCATGGCGCTGTTCGCACTCCCGCTGTTCGTGACCGGTCCGCTCGGCGGCGACGAGGCCGGCGCGGGCATCGCCATCGGCGCGTTCGCCGCCACCGCACTCGTGCTGCGTCCGTTCGCCGGGCGCCTCAGCGATCGCGTCGGACGGCGGCCCCTCATGCTGGGCGGCGCACTGCTCGCGGCATCCGCTCTGGGTCTGCTGCTCGTCGCTGATGACCTCATCGTCGTCGTGCTGTTGCGCCTGCTCGCCGGCGTCGCAGAGGCGGCGTTCTTCGTCTCGATCTTCGCGGCGCTCGCCGACATCGCCCCGCCCGAGCGCATGGGCGAGGCGCTCTCGATCAACTCGCTGGGGCTCTACCTCGGGCTCGCGTTCGGTCCGCCACTGGCGGAGGCGCTCATCGGCGTGGGCGACTTCGCCGCCGTCTGGGTGGGGGCGACCGGGCTCACCCTCGTCGCCGCAGCGCTCGCGCTCGTCGTCGGCGAGACGAGCACCGAGCGCACTCCCCCGGGCGCACCGCTGCGGATCCTCCATCGTCCTGCGCTGCCGATCTCGCTCGCCTTCCTCACGGTGCTCATCGCGATGGGCGGATATCTGGCCTTCGCGTCGATCCACGCCGTGCAGGTCGGCGTCGGCAACGCGAGCATCGCGCTGCTGACGTTCGGCACGGTGGTCGTGGTCTGCCGCATCGCATTCGCGCGGGTGCCCGATCGGCTGCCGTCGCTGCCGCTCGGGGCGGCGTCGCTCGTCGCGATCGCCGCGGGTCTCATCGTGGCGGCCCTGTGGAACGACGCGATCGGCCTCGTCGTGGGAGCGGTGGTCCTCGGCATCGGTGTGGCGTTCAGCACGCCCGCGTTCTTCTCCGCCGTGTTCGCGACGGCCTCACCGGCCGAGCGCGGACTCGCGTCGGGCACCGCGAGCGCCGCGATCGACCTCGGGCTCGGCATCGGACCGATCCTGCTGGGGTTCGTCGCCGCGTCATCCGGCATCCCCTGGGCGTTCGCCGCCGGCGCGCTCGTCGCCCTCGCCGGCGCGGCCTGGACCCTCGGCCTCGCACGTCGACGACCTCCCGCGCCGCCCTCCTGAGCAGCGCGGGGTGTCGGGCGGGCCGGCGCGAACGCCTCGGCTAGCCTCGTGCGGTGCCATTCGACAGCGACCCCCACGACCGGTACGGCAGCGACGTGCTCGCGGGAGACTGGCGGGCCCGCGCGCGTCGCACGATTCCCGAGGTGCCGGCCGAGCGCGACCTCGTGGTCGAGCGCGCTGACACCGGATGGTGCGGTGCCGTCGTCGGGTTCGAGAACCGCAACGTCGTGCTCGAGGACCGGCACGGCGCTCGCCGGCTCTTCCCGCTCGGCACCGGATTCCTCGTCGAGGGCGAACCGGTGAGGCTGACCCCTCCCGCCATGAAGGCGCCCGCTGCTCGCGCCCGCACCGCATCGGGCTCGTTCGCCCCCGAGCAGCGTCGGGCGAGGACCGCCCGCGCGAGCCGCATCTTCGTCGAGGGGCGGCACGACGCCGAGCTCGTCGAGAAGGTCTGGGGCGCGGACCTGCGCGCCGAGGGCGTGGTGGTCGAGTACCTCGAGGGCGTCGACGACCTCGACACGATCGTGCGCGACACCGCCCCCTCGGCCGACAAGCGCATCGGCGTGCTCGTCGACCACCTCGTTCCGGGATCGAAGGAGCAGGCGATCGCCGACCGCGTCGCGCGCGGACCGTACGGCGCGCACGTGCTCGTCGTCGGGCACCCCTACGTCGACGTCTGGCAGGCGGTGAAGCCCGCGCGACTGGGCGTGCGCGAGTGGCCGGTGATCCCGCGCGGTACGTCGTGGAAGCACGGCGTGTGCGCCGCCTTCGGCTGGCCGCACGCCGACCAGGCCGACATCGCGCGTGCCTGGCAACGCATCCTCGGCGCGGTGCGCGACTGGAACGACCTCGAGCCCGCCCTGCTCGGACGCGTCGAGGAGCTCATCGACTTCGTCACCGCGGGCGACGACGCCTGACCGCGCCCCGCGCCGCGGCGCGTCAGCCGATCGTCGTGCCGAAGAGCAGGCCGAGCACGTACGTGACCGCCGCCGCGCCGAGGCCGATCGCGAGCTGCCGCAGCGCGCGCTTCAGCGGTGACGCGCCCGACAGGATGCCGACCACCGCGCCGGTCGCGAGCAGGGCGACGCTCACGAGCGCGAGCGCGACCACCAGCGCCACCGCGCCGTCGCCGCCGAACAGGTACGGCAGCACCGGGATCAGCGCGCCCGAGGCGAAGAAGCAGAAGCTCGAGATCGCCGCCGACATGCCCGTGCCCACGGCCTCCGCGTCGTCGTGCGCGGTCGGGATCGCGGTCGACGACGCGTCGCCCTGCGCGCGCACGCCCGCGATCACGCGCCCGGCGTGCTCGGTCGCCTCGGCCGCGTCCATGCCGCGCGCCCGGTAGACGAGCGCCAGCTCGTTCGCGTCGACGTCGAGGTCGGGCAGTGCGGCCCGCGCCGCGGGATCGGGGGCGGATGCCTCGAGCAACTCGCGCTGCGAACGCACCGAGACGTACTCCCCCGCGCCCATCGAGAGCGCGCCCGCGAGGAGGCCCGCGATGCCCGTGAAGAGCACGACGCTGCGATCCACCCCGGTCGCCGCCATGCCGAGGACGAGCGCGAGGTTCGACACGAGCCCGTCGTTCGCGCCGAACACCGCGGCGCGGAACGTGCCGGACAGCCGTCGGCGGCCGCGGGCGGCGAGGCCGCGCACGACCTCCCCGTGGATCTTCTCGTCGGCCGCCATCGCGCGCGTGGCATCCGGGTCGTCGGCGTAGGGCGAGCGGGCCTCGGCCTGCTGCGCGAGCGCGAGCACGAAGATCGACCCGAACCGTCGCGCGAGCGCGGCGAGCATGCGGGTGCGCAGGTCGGCCCGGGGCATCCGCCCGTCGTCGTCACCGAGCAGCCGCACCCAGTGCGCCTCGTGACGGCGCTCCGCCTCGGCGAGGGCGAGCAGGATCTCGCGCTCCTCGCCGGTACGGCGCTGCGCGAGCTCGCGGTAGACCGCGCCCTCGGCCCGCTCGTCGGCGAGGTAGCGTCGCCACCTCGCGCGAGCGGCGGCGTCGGATCGTGCGTCCTGCGGCATCGCGCCTCCCTCGGTCGGCCCGTGCGGCCCCGACTACGCTAGCCGCGGGTCACGGCCGATCCGTCGCCGAAGGGCCGGATTGGCAGCATTTCGGAGCGCCGAACCGCGCGGCCGCGGGGCAGCTCAGCGCACGAGCTCCTGCCACCCGTCACCGTCGGCGTACTCGAAGATGAGGTTCGTCTCGGTATGCGCGACGGCCGGATGTCCGGTCAGGTAGCTGAGCACGAACTCGCGCAGCTCGCTCGCGTCGCGCGCCGCGACGTGCAGCAGGTAGTCCTCCGCGCCCGCCATGTGGAACAGCCCGAGCACGCCGGGGAAGTGGGTCGCCGCCGCGCGGAACTCGTCGATCTCGCTGCGTGCGTGCTTGACGAGGCGCACCGCGATGAGCGCCTGGAGCGACGCCCCGAGCGCCTCGAGGTCGATGTCGACGTGGTAGCCGCGGATGTAGCCGCCGGCCTGGAGCTTGCGGATGCGCAGCGAGACGGTCGACTCCGCGACGCCGACCTCGGCGGCGAGGGCGGATCCGGACGCGCGGGCGTTGCGCGAGAGTGCGCGCAGCAGCTCCCGGTCGATGCGGTCGAGTTCGGGTGGATTGGTCGCCATGGGAGCTCCGTCGGGTCGGGCGGATCAGGGTCGTGGGGCGTCGGGCGGGTCTGCTGCGGGCGTCGGGGGCAGCGACGTCGGTCCGGTGGCGGGCCCGTCCGCGGCATCCGCCACGAGGGCCTCGATGCGCACCGGCTCCGGGCGGTTCGTGATGCCGAACGCGGAGATGACGCCGCCGATCGCGAGCATGATCGCGGTGGCGATCGCGGCGCGGTGGTAGCCGACGACGTCGAGCGCGCTGCCGACGATCACGCCCGAGAGCGCGACCGCGACGAGACCCGCGATGCGCGCGATCGCGTTGTTCACGGCCGAGCCGATGCCCGCGTGCGACGGGTCGACCGCGCCGAGGATCGCCGATGTCAGCGGCGCGACCGTGATCGCCATGCCGAGCCCGAGCAGCAGCACGCCAGGGAAGAACTGGGTCCAGTAGAACGCGTCGGCGTCGACCGCGAGCGTGAGCAGGAAGCCGACGGCGGCGACGAGCGGCCCGACCGCCATGAACAGGCGCGGGCCGAAGCGCCCGGAGAGCCCGCCGAACCACGACCCCAGCAGCACGAGCATGATGGTCGGCGGCAACGTCGCGAGTCCGGCCTGGAAGGCCGTGTACCCGCCGATCTCCTGCACGAAGATCGTGATGGCGAACGGGCCGAGTGCGAACCCCGCGTAGACGAACCAGGTCGAGAGGTTGCCGATCGCGAAGTTGCGCGCACGGAAGAGCGCGAGCGGCAGCATGGGCGCCGCGACCCGCCCCTCCCACCAGATGAACAGCACGAGCGCGACCACGCCGGCGACGAACGGCACGAGGATCACGGGCGAACCCCAGCCGAACCGGCCCTGCTCGATGAGTGCGAACACGGTGCCGCCGAGCCCGACCACGCCGAGCACCGCGCCGAGCCAGTCGACGCGTGGCCGGTCGAGCAGCGGCTCGTCGCGCCCCAGCGGGCGCATGAGCACCAGCACGGCCACGATCGGCAGGATGTTGATCGCGAAGATGAGCCGCCACGACACCGCGTCCACCAGCAGCCCGCCGAGGAGCGGCCCGACGAGGAACGCCGACGTGGTCCACGCCGTCCAGCGGCCGATGGCGCGCCCCTGCTCGGCGCCGGAGAACGTCGAGACGATGAGCGCGAGCGAGCTCGGCACGAGTAGCGCGCCCGCCGACCCCTGCAGGGCCCGCGCCACGACGAGGATCTCCCCCGTGGGCGCGACGGCGCAGAGCAGCGACGTGACCCCGAACCCGTACAGCCCGATGCGGATGATGCGCAGCCGCCCGAACGAGTCCGAGAGCGACCCGGCGATGAGGATGAGCGACCCGAGGGTGAGCAGGTACGCGTCGACCACCCACTGCTGCAGCACGAGACCCCCGCCCATCTCGTCGGAGATGGCGGGCAGCGCCACGTTCGTGATCGCGCCGTCGAGGAACGCGCAGAACGACACGATCACCGCGACGACGAGCACTCGTGTGGAACGGCTCACGTGCTCACCCTAGCGGCGGCGGGCGTCAGTGCGACGAGAGTCGAGATCGCAGCAGGTCGATGCGCGACTGCAGCTGCGTGACGCTGGCCTTCGCGACCTCCGGCCCGCCGCACCGGCGGCGCAGTTCGGCGTGGATGAGCCCATGCGGCTCGCCCGACAGCTTCGACCACATGCCGACGAGGCTGTTCAGCAGCGTGCGCTGCTCCTTCAGTGTGCGGTACAGCGCGACCGGCTGCTCGGCCTCGGCGGCGGGGGCGGATGCCTCGCCCGAGCGCCGTCGCTGGCGCGCGCGCCGCTCCTGCCGTGCCTGGCGGTGTCGCAGCAGGTCGGAGACCTGCTCCGGTTCGAGGAGCCCGGGGATGCCGATGAAGTCGAGCTCCTCGTCGCTGCCCGGCTCGGCGAGCGTGCCGAACTCGGTGCCGTCGTAGAGCGCGCGGTCGAAGGTGGCGCTCGAGCCGAGCGCCTCGTAGGTCCACTCGGAGGCCAGCTCGTCGGAGGCCCGCTCCTCGCGATTCGCAGCGTCGAGCAGGCCGTCGTCGAGCCCCGGGTCGTCGTCATCGCCCGTGCGGCGGTCGAGGGCGTGGTCTCGCTGCTTCTCGAGTTCGCTCGCGAGCCCCATGAGCCCGGGCACGTTCGGCAGGAACACCGAGGCGGTCTCGCCGCGTCGCCGGGCGCGCACGAAGCGGCCGATCGCCTGCGCGAAGAAGAGCGGCGTCGAGGCGGAGGTCGCGTAGACGCCGACCGCGAGGCGCGGCACGTCGACGCCCTCCGACACCATGCGCACGGCGACCATCCAGCGCTGCGAGCCGGCCGAGAACTGCTCGATGCGCGCGCTCGCCTCGCTCTCGTCGGAGAGCACGACCGTGACCGGCTCCCCAGCGATCTGCTCGAGGATGGCCGCGTAGGCCCGTGCGGTCGACTGGTCGGTGGCGATCACCAGCCCACCGGCATCCGGGATCGCGTGCCGCACCTCGGTCAGGCGACGGTTCGCGGCCTGCAGCACCGCGGGGATCCAGTCGCCGGTCGGCTCCAGCGCGGTGCGCCACGCGGCCGACGTGATGTCCTTCGTGTTGTCCTCGCCGAGCCGGGCCTCCATCTCGTCGCCCGCGCTCGTGCGCCAGCGCATGTGGCCGGCGTAGACCATGAAGATGACGGGGCGCACGACCCCGTCGGCGAGGGCACGGCCGTAGCCGTAGTCGTAGTCGGTGCGCGAGACGCGCACGCCCTGCGCGTCGGGCGCGTAGTCGACGAACGGGATCGGCGCCGTGTCGGAGCGGAACGGGGTGCCGGTGAGCGAGAGGCGCTTCGTCGCACGCTCGAACGCCTCGCGGATCGCGTCGCCCCAGCTGAGCGTGTCGCCGCCGTGGTGCACCTCGTCGAGGATCACGAGCGTGCGCCCCGAGAGCGTGAGCTCGCGGTGCAGGGCGGGGCGCATCGCGACCTGCGCGTAGGTGACGGCCACGCCGTGGAAGTGCCGGGCCTGGCTGCCGTGCGCGTTGCGGAACCCGGGATCGAGTCGGATGCCCGCGCGGGCGGCCGCGTCCGCCCACTGTCGCTTGAGGTGGTCGGTGGGCGCCACGACCGTGATGCGGTCGATCTCGTGCCGTGCGCGCAGCTCGGCGGCCAGGCGCAGCGCGAACGTCGTCTTGCCGGCGCCGGGCGTCGCTGCGGCGAGGAAATCGCGCGGCATGGTCTCGAGGTAGCGTTCGAGTGCTTCGGCCTGCCAGGCGCGCAGCTTGCTCGCGGTGCCCCACGCTGCGCGCTCCGGGAACGAGGGTGAGAGGTGCTCGGCGGCCGAGGTGCCGGGCAGGTGTCCGGGTGGGGTCGCTGTGCTCACTCGACGAGAATCTACCGGCATCCGGTGACACGCTCCGAATCGATCCGCGCATGCGAGCAGGCTGCGCCCGTGGACAGCTGTGGACGGCAGAATGGGACGCATGGTCACCCAGCAGCACCCGTGGTCGCGATACGTGGCGATCGGCGATTCCTTCACCGAGGGCATCGGCGATCCGGAGCCGGGCGTGCCCGGCGGGCACCGCGGCTGGGCCGACCGCGTGGCCGAGGTGCTCGCGCGCGGCAGCGACGACTTCGCCTACGCGAACCTCGCCATCCGCGGGCGCCTCATCCAGCAGATCATCGACGAGCAGGTCGAGCCGGCCCTCGCGCTCCGCCCCGACCTGATCACGATCTCGGCCGGCGGCAACGACGTCATCCGCCCGGGCACCGATCCCGACGAGATCTCGAGCCGCTTCGAGTACGCCATCCAGCGCCTCGGCCGCGACCGCGCGACGATCGTGCTGTTCACGGGCGTCGACGTTGGCTTCTCCCCCGTGTTCCGGGGCATCCGCGGCAAGGTCGCGATCTACAACGAGAACCTGCGCTCGATCGCGGCCGCGCACGACTGCATCGTGGCCGACCAGTGGGCGCTGCACGAGATCCAGGACCAGCGCATGTGGGCGCCCGACCGCCTGCACCTGAACGCGCTGGGCCACCACACGGTCGCGCGCATGGTGCTCCAGGCGCTCAACGTCGAGAACGACCTCGAGCCCATGCAGCCCGAGCCGCTCGCGCTGCGGCGCTGGCGGCAGGCGCGCGTCGAGGACCTCCAGTGGGCGCGCGAGTACCTCGTGCCGTGGGTGGTCCGCCGCATCCGCCACCAGTCGTCGGGCGACCTGGTCACGGCGAAGCGCCCCGAGGCGGGCCCCTACTCCGCCGACCCCACCGGTTCGAGGACGCGCGCCGACGACTGAGGGTCGAGCCCGCCGGGGTTCGACAGGCGCCACCAGGTGCCCGGGTCCTCGAGGTCGCCGTCGAGGGCGAGCGGCACCTCGACGACCTCGTCGCCGGCGACCACGGTGATGCTGCCCGCGTCCGCGCCATCGGCGGCGAGGGCCAGGGGCCGGGCGTCGACCTCGATGGTGATCGGGGTGTCGCTCCAGACCAGCACGGATGCCTCGCCGTCGGCGCGTGCCACGGCCCGGTCGCCCCACGCGGTGGCGTAGTCGGCGAACTCGTCGCCCGCGTCGACCACGTCGACCTCGTGGAAGCCCGCAGCGGTCGTGTCGAGCAGCCCGGCGATCTCGGCGTTCAGCTCGGGGTGGGTGTCGGCGCCGAGCGCGACGCCGACGAGCGTGACCGTGCGCGAACCGACCTCGTAGTCACCCGAGAACAGCAGGCAGGCGCCGGCCTCGACGGTGGTGCCGGTCTTGATGCCGTCGACCCCGTGCGTGCCGAGCAGCTCGTTCGTGTTCTCGATGATGCCGACGGCGGGCAGCTCGGACTGCTCCTGCGCCACGATCTGCGCGAGCGCCGGACTCTGCAGGGCCAGGCGGCCCAGCGCGACCAGGTCGCGTGGAGTGCTGCGGGAGTCGGGCGAGAGCCCGCTCGTGTCGACCACCACGGTGTCGTGCAGGCCGTGCGCGTCGAGCCAGGCGCGTGCCGCGTCGAGGTACGCCTGCTCGGAGCCGTACGCCCAGATGGCGAGCGACTTGGCGTAGTTGTTCGCCGACGGCAGCATGACCGCCTCGAGGCTCTGCCGCTGGCTGAGCGTCGACCCCTCGTAGACCGGGGCGTTCGACCCGTTCTCGGCGATGGTCTGCCAGTAGATCTGCACGTCGGCCGCGGTGTACGAGATCGCCGGCCCCTGCTCGTCGGCGCCGAGCGGCTTCGCGTCGAGCACGACGAGCGCGGTGACGACCTTCGTGATGCTGGCGATCGGCACGGACTCGTCGGCGTCGGATGCCGCGAGGAGCTCGTCGTCGTCGAGTTCGCCGATCGCGTAGGCGGCGACCTCGGGGGCGTCGAGCTCGACCGCGGGTGCGGCGGCGACCTCGGGCACCGACACGGTCGCCGCGACCTGCGGCACCTCGGCGTTCAGCGCGTTCGCGGTGTAGACGCCCCCGGCGGTGACCGCCGCGACGACGAGCGCGAGCACGCCGAACACGACGATGCGCCTGCGACGGTAGACGCGTCGTGACGGACGTGGGGACTGCGGCACCGCGTCAGCCTAGCCCGGTCGACCCGTCGTCCGGCGCATCGGTGGAGAGCGCGTAGAGCGCCACCGCGCCGGCGGCGGCGACGTTGAGCGAGTCGACGCCGTGCGCCATGGGGATCGTCACGACCCGGTCGGCCGCGCGCACCGCGTGCCGGCTGAGCCCGTCGCCCTCGGCCCCGAGCAGGATCGCGACCCGCTCGGGGCGCTCGCCCGCGTACTCGCGCAGCCCGGTCGCGTCGTCGGCGAGGGCGAGGGCGGCGATGTCGAACCCGGCGGCGTGCAGCACCTCGCGCGTCGCGTCCCACTCCCCGACCCGGGTCCACGGCACCTGGAACACGGTGCCCATGCTCACGCGCACGCTGCGCCGGTAGAGCGGGTCGGCGCAGCGCGGGGTCACGAGCACGGCGTCGGCGCCGAGGCCCGCCACGCTGCGGAACACCGCGCCGACGTTGGTGTGGTCGACGATGTCCTCGAGCACGACGACGGTGCGGGCATCCGCCAGCAGCTCCGCCGGGTCCGCGAGCGCCGGGCGGTGCATGGCCGCCAGCGCGCCGCGGTGCACCCGGTAGCCGGTGACGTGCTCGACGAGCGCGGGCGTCGCGACGAGCACGTCGACGTCGAGCGGTGCGAGCACGGGTTCGAGGTCTGGCAGCCACTTCGGCTCGAGCAGCACCGACCGGGACCGGTGGCCCGCCGCGATCGCTCGGCGGATGACCTTGGCCGACTCGGCGATGTAGAGCCCCTCGGCCGGTTCGCGCACCGACCGCAGGGCCACGTCGGTGAGGTCGGTGTAGTCGGCGAGCAGCGGATGCCCCGGGTCGGCGACCTCCTGCACGCGCATGCCGCACCCCTTTCGTCGACACCAGCCTGCCAGTCGCGGAAACATTCCCGAAAACTCGTTCTGTCTAGACTGCGAGCATGGAGTGCGAGCGAGCATGAGCGCCGCGGTGGGGACGCACGGCGTGCGCGACGCGGGGCTCGACGAGGCCCTCGCGCTCATGAGCGGCGCCCGCATCGGCGTACTCACCGGGGCGGGCGTGAGCACCGACTCGGGCATCCCCGACTACCGCGGCGAGGGCGCGCCGGTGCGGAATCCGATGACCTTCAGCGCGTTCCAGTCGTCGGAGCTCGCGCGCAAGCGCTACTGGGCAGGCAGCCACCTCGGCTGGCGCAGCTTCGGCACCGCGAGCCCGAACGCCGGGCACGGTGCGCTCGTCGACCTCGAGCTCGCCGGGCACGTGACCGGCGTCATCACCCAGAACGTCGACGGGCTGCACCACCGTGCGGGCAGTCGCCACGTGGTCGACCTGCACGGCAGCATGGACCGCGTCGTCTGCCTCGACTGCGGCCAGCAGTACTCGCGCTTCGCCATCGCCGACCGCCTCGACGAGCTGAACCCGGCCTTCGCGCGGCCCGGCGCGGTGCGCCTCGCGCCCGACGGCGACGTCGAGGTGGAGGACGTCGAGGCGATCGTGATCCCCGAGTGCGAGGTCTGCGGCGGCACCCTGAAGCCCGACGTCGTGTTCTTCGGCGAGTTCGTGCCGACCGACGTGTTCCAGGCCGCCGCATCGATCGTGCGCAGCTCGGACGTGCTGCTCGTGGCCGGCTCGTCGCTCGTCGTGAACTCGGGCATGCGCCTGCTCGAGCAGGCGCGCCGGGCGCGCATGCCGATCATCGTGATCAACCGCGGCATCACCAAGGGCGACAGCCGCGCGACGGTGAAGCTCGACGCGGGGACGACCGAGACGCTCACCGGCATCGCACGGCACCTGCTCGGCGACTGAGCGCGGCCGCCCTCAACGGCCCGCGACGCGCCTGCCCGAGGAGCGCCGCCCGCCCGAGCGGCCGCCGCCGAGCCCGATCGCAGCGAGCGACCCCGTGGTCGGCGCCGAGCGCGCGCGACGGCGACGGCCTCCGCCGACGACCTCCCGCATGAGGTCGAGCAATCGTGCGGCCGACCGGTCCCACCCGTACGCCTCGGCACGCCCGAGGGCGGCGGCGGACCGGCGCTCCCACTCCCCCGGCGCATCGAGCGCGAGCACCTGCGCCGCGAGCCCGTCGGGGTCGTCGGGTGTGAAGAAGCGGGCGGCGTCGCCGCCGATCTCGCGGAAGATCGGAATGTCGCTGACCACGACGGGCGTGCCGAGCCGCATCGCCTCGACCAGCGGGATGCCGAAGCCCTCGGCGTTCGAGGCGTGCACGAGCGCCGTCGCTCCGGCGAGGAGTTCGCCGTACTCCGCGTCGCCCACGCCGTCGTGGAAGACCAGGCGCGCCTGCGGCGCGAGCGCGGTGAGGCGGCGGCGCTCGGCGTCGGTGACGCGGCTGAGCAGGTGCAGCTCGTGGTCGGGCAGCCGCGCCGCGGCGCGCACGAGGGTGTCCACGCCCTTGTACGGCATGAACGACCCCATGTAGACGAGCCGTCCGCGGGTGGGCGCGCGCCTGGGCTGCTCGACCTGGACGAGCGCATCGGCGGCGTTCGGCACGACCGCGACGGGCCGTTCGGTCAGGTCGTGCTCGGCGATGAGCGAGGCGGTCGTGTCGGACACGGTCACGACGGCATCGGCGCGATTCAGAAGCATCCGCTGCGGCCACCAGGCGAGGTGGTACAGGCGCCAGAGCACGCGTACGAACGCCGGCAGGTCGCGCGGCGGCGTGGGGTGCTCGTAGTAGATGAGGTCGTGCAGCGTGAGCAGCAGCCGGTACCGGCGCCCCCAGGAGCCCATGGTCTGCATGGGCGAGAACACGACGTCGGGCTGCATGCGGTTGATCGTGCGGGCGATGAAGGGCTCGAGCACGCTCGTCGGCGAACCGACGACGACCCAGGGCAGGTCGGGCAGCAGGTCGAGCTGCCGGCGGTCGCTGATCAGCATGGTCACCGGGTGCAGCTTCGCGAGCTCGGTGACGATGCCCGCCGTGTACCGGCTGATGCCGTCGTGCCGGCCGATGCGGGTGTACCGGCAGTCGACGACGACCCTCACGCGGCGTCCCCGCGGGCCGTGCGCGCGTCGAGCCCGGCGAGGAAGGCGCGGATGTAGCCGGCCGCCGCGCCGGGGGTCTCGTAATGGATGAGGTGGCCGACGCCGTCGATCACGCGCAGGCGCGAGTCGGCCAGCTGCGCGGCGAGCCGGTGCTGGGCCTCGACCGGAGTGATGTCGTCGCGCTCGGCCGCGACGAGCAGCACGGGCACGTCGATGCCGTCGGCGAAGTCGGAGACGTCGTGCTCGACGCTCGCGCGGAACGCCTCGAGCAGCATGTCGCGGTCGTGGAACACCGAGAAGTAGCGGTCGTGCTGGCCGTGGATGAACCGGCGCAGCCCGCGGTCGCGCGTCTTCGCCATGCTGACGCTCATCACGCGCACGATCGCACGGTTGCGCAGCAGGGCGTAGCCCATGCCGCGGGGCAGCAGCGCGGCGAGCCGGTAATAGGCGATCGCGGCCTTCGTGAGCACCGCACGGGGGCCCTCGAGGGCGGGGGCGGCGATGGGGTTCACGAGCACGACGGCGGATGCCTCGAGCCCGCCCGCAACCGCGGCGGCGACCACGATCGAGCCGAACGAGTGCCCGAGCACCACCGGCGGCTCGGCCAGGTCGAGGTGCGCGACGAACGCGCGCAACCACTGCGCATACCCATCGACATCGTGCCGCACCGGCAGCGGACCCGACGCGCCGAACCCCGGCAGGTCGGGGGCGAGGATGCGCACGCCGTCGAGCTGCGCCACGACCGGCTCGAGTCCGTGGTGGTCGCCGCGGAAGCCGTGCACGAGCACGAGCGTGCGGTCGGCGTGCGGGTCGCCGTAGTCCCACCAGCGCACCCGGGACCCGCCGATGGTGGCGGTGCGGCGCCGGACCGGGATGCGCCGGAGCCCGGCGGCGTACGGCGAGTCGACGATCATCGCACCCAGTGTAGGCGGGCACGGGCGGGGGGTCGGACGGGCGCCACTCCGCTGTGGGTACCGGTCGATGTGGGCGCCCGCTCGTAGGGTGACGAACGTGGAGACCCTGCGACGCACCTGGACCGACCGACTCGCCGTGTTCGACCTGGAGACGACCGGGGTCGATCCCGGCACGTGCCGCATCGTCACGGCGCACCTCGGCGTGCTCGACGGCGAGGGCCACGTGATCGGCGCGCACGACTGGCTGCTCGACCCCGGCGTGGAGATCCCCGCCGAGGCGGCCGCGATCCACGGCGTCACGACCGCACGTGCGCGGGCCGAGGGCATGCGCGCGCACGAGGGTGTCGCACAGCTCGTCGACGCGATCGCCCACCTGCTCTCGACCGGCGTGCCGCTCGTGGCGTACAACGCCGCGTACGACCTGACCGTGCTCGACCGCGAGGCCCGCCGGTACGCGGTCCCGCCGCTCGACGCGCCCGCCCCCGTCATCGACCCGTACGTCATCGACAAGGCGCTCGACCGCTACCGCCGCGGCAAGCGCACGCTCTCGGTCACCGCCGCGCACTACGGCGTCGACCTCGACGCCGCGCACGAGGCATCCGCCGACGCCATCGCCGCCGGCCGCGTCGCCCTCGCGCTCGCCGGGGCGTTCCCCGAGCTGCTCGCCGTCGAGCTGCCCGAGCTGCACGCGCGCCAGGTCGGCTGGGCGCGCGACCAGGCCGCCAGCTACCAGGCGTGGCGTCGGGCGAACGGCAGCCCCGAGTTCACGACGTCGGGCGCCTGGCCGCTCCGCTGAGCCGCCGCCGCCCCGACAAGCCCGCCGGTCGCCTGCTTGCGGGCATGCCGAAGGGCCGGGCGGTCGAGACCGCCCGGCCCTTCGCGGCGTGACTACTTGCCGAAGTTCTTGAAGCGCTGGTTGAACTTCTCGACGCGACCGGCCGAGTCGAGGATGCGCTGCTTGCCCGTGTAGAACGGGTGCGAGGCCGAGGAGATCTCGACGTCGATGACCGGGTAGGTGTTGCCGTCCTCCCACTCGATCGTCTTGTCGCTCGAGACGGTCGAACGGGTGAGGAACGTCGCACCCGACGAGAGGTCGCGGAAGACCACCGGAGCGTAGTCGGGGTGGATGTCAGTCTTCATCAGTGTTCCTTGCTGGTGGATTGCGTGGATCTGCCGCCGGAACGGCGCAGAAGCGTGTGGGCCCCCTGGGGCCAGCTATCGATCTTAGCAGATTCGGGCGGAGCGCCCGTCACTCGGCGCGCGCGAAGTAGCGCCCGTCGCGCTCCTCGAGCGTGATGTCCATGCCGAACGCGCGCGAGAGGTGCTCCCCCGTGAGGGTCTCCTCGAGCGGCCCGGCCTGCACGACGCCGCCGTCGGAGAGGAGCATCGCGTGGGTGAACCCGTTCGGGATCTCCTCGACGTGGTGGGTGACCATGACGATCGCGGGGGCGGCGGTCGAGCTCGCGTACCCGCCGAGCAGGTGCACGAGCTCCTCGCGGGCACCCAGGTCGAGGCTCGCTGCGGGCTCGTCGAGCAGCAGCAGCTCGGGGTCGGTCATGACCGAGCGGGCGATCTGCACGCGCTTCTGCTCGCCGTCGCTCAGGCTGCCGAAGCGGCGGTCGGCGAGCTCGTCGAGCTTCCACTCCGACAGCACCCGCTGTGCGCGGCGGGTGTCGATGTCCTCGTACTCCTCGTTCCAGCGGCCGGTGACCGAGTACGCGGCGGTGAGCACGACGTCGAGCACGGTCTCGTTCTTGGGCACCTTGCGTGCCATGGCCGTCGAGGCGAAGCCGATCATGGGGCGCAGCTCGAACACGTCGACCTTGCCGAGCTGCTCCTGGAGGATCTCCGCGGTGCCCGACGAGGGGTGCATGGCGGCTGCGGCGATCTGCAGCAGCGTGGTCTTGCCGGCGCCGTTCGGGCCGAGCACGACCCACCGCTGGTCCGACTCCACCGTCCAGTCCACGCCGTCGAGGATGGTGTTGCCGTCTCGGACGACCGAGACGTCGGTGAGCTGGAGCACGGTGGTCGCCATGCCTCAATGCTATCCATCCCGCGCGGGTGGTCCGTGACGCCGGGAGGGGTCGGTGGATGCCCGGGTCAGCCGGACGCGGCGAGCACCTCGGCGTAGATCTCGCGGGTGCGATCCGCGATGGCGGTCCAGTCGAACTGGCGCTCGGCGCGTTCGCGCCCGGCGCGACCGTACTCCGCGGCCCGGGCCGGGTCGTCGACCACCTCGGTCAGCGCCGCGGCGAGGTCGGCGACGAACCGGTCGGGGTCGACCGGCGTGCCCGTGCCGTCCTGCACCTGCTCGATCGGCACGAGTCGACCGGTGACCCCGTCGTCCACGACCTCGGGGATGCCCCCGGTGGCCGTGCCCACGACGGCGATGCCGCAGGCCATGGCCTCGAGGTTCACGATGCCGAGCGGCTCGTACACCGACGGGCACACGAACGTGGTTCCCGCGCTCAGCACCGCGGAGAGCTCGGGTTGCGGCAGCAGGCGCTCGATCCAGACCACGCCGTCGCGCTCCGCGCGGAGCTCCTCGACGAGGCCCGTCACCTCGGCCATGATCTCGGGCGTGTCGGGCGCACCCGCGCAGAGCACGAGCTGCACGTCGGCGGGCAGGGCCCGTGCCGCGCGGAGCAGGTACGGCAGGCCCTTCTGCCGGGTGATGCGCCCGACGAACACCACCGAGCGGCGGTCGGGGTCGATGCCGAGCGCGCGCACCGTGTCGGGGTCGTCGCGCGGCGTCCAGCGCTCGAGGTCGATGCCGTTGTAGACGACGCGCACGTCGTCGGGGTCGAGCGCCGGGTAGCTACGCAGGATGTCGCGCCGCATCCCCTCGCTCACCGCGATCACCGCGTCGGCGGACTCGAAGGCCGTGCGCTCCGCCCAGCTCGACACGCGGTAGCCGCCGCCCAGCTGCTCCGCCTTCCAGGGCCGCAACGGCTCGAGGCTGTGCGCGGTGACGACGTGCGGGGCGCCGTGCAGCAGCTTCGCGAGGTGCCCGGCGGAGTTCGCGTACCAGGTGTGCGAGTGCACGACGTCGGCGTCGCCGGCATCCTGCGCCATCGCGAGGTCGACGCCGAGCGTGCTGATCGCCGGATTGGCCCGCTCGAGCCCGCCCGGCACCGCGTACGCCACGGTGTCGGGTTCGTCGCGGGGGGCACCGAAGCACCGCACGGTCACGTCGACGTCGCGCCGCAGGGCTCGCACGAGCTCGGCGACGTGCACGCCGGCGCCCCCGTAGACCTCCGGCGGATACTCACGAGTCATCAGGTCCACGCGCATGTCGCCAACCTAGCGCAGTCGCATCGCGACATCCGTCGTCAAACCCCTACGGTTCGGGCGACGACCTGACTACGCTGGGGCCATGACCCCGCGCAAGATCTTCGGCATCGTTCTCGCAGGCGGCGAGGGGAAGCGGCTCATGCCGCTCACGGAGGATCGTGCCAAGCCGGCGGTGCCGTTCGGCGGCCAGTACCGTCTCATCGACTTCGCGCTGTCGAACCTCATCAACTCGGGCCTGACCCAGATCGTCGTGCTGACCCAGTACAAGTCGCACAGCCTCGACCGCCACGTCTCCCAGACCTGGCGCCTGAGCGGCCTCCTCAACTCGTACGTGGCCTCCGTGCCCGCACAGCAGCGGCTCGGCAAGCGCTGGTTCTCCGGCTCGGCGGACGCGATCCTGCAGAGCCTCAACCTCATCCACGACGAGAACCCCGACATCATCGTCGTGGTCGGCGCCGACCACGTCTACCGCATGGACTTCCGGCAGATGATCGACGCGCACATCGAGTCGGGGCTCGACGCGACGGTCGCGGCCATCCGCCAGCCGATCTCGCTCGCGGACCAGTTCGGCGTCATCGAGGTCGACGACGCGCACCCCGGGCGCATCAACCGGTTCCTCGAGAAGCCGAAGGACCCGCAGGGACTGCCCGACGCCCCGCACGAGGTGCTCGCCTCGATGGGCAACTACGTCTTCAACGCCGACGCCCTCATCGACGCGGTGCTGCGCGACGGCGAGCTCACCGACTCGAACCACGACATGGGCGGCGACATCGTGCCGGCGTTCGTGTCGCAGGGGCGCGCGGGCGTCTACGACCTGCGCGGCAACTCGGTGCCCGGCTCGACCGACCGCGACCGCTACTACTGGCGCGACGTCGGAACGATCGACTCGTTCTTCGAGGCGCACCAGGACCTCATCTCGGTGCTGCCGGTGTTCAACCTGTACAACCGCGAGTGGCCGATCTTCAGCCAGCAGCTCAACTCGCCGCCGGCGAAGTTCACCCGCGACGCGCGCGGCACGCTCGGCACGATGATCGACTCGATCGTCTCGCTCGGCTCGGTCATCTCGGGCGCGCACGTCGAGCGCAGCGTGCTCGGGCCGTGGGCGACCGTCGGCTCGGGCGCGCACGTGGCCGACTCGATCGTGTTCGACCGCGCGAGCATCGAGGCCGGTGCGACCGTGCGGCGCGCCATCCTCGACAAGGACGTGGTCGTCGAGGCCGGCGCGCAGGTGGGCGTCGAGCCCGAGCTCGACCGCTCGCGCGGGTTCATCGTGACCCCGAGCGGCATCACCGTCGTCGGCAAGGGCTCGCGCGTCAGGCGAGCGGGCTGACGTGACCGTCGGCACCGAGCGGCGCGCCGGCGCCGCGTTCGTCGTCGTGCTCGACGCCGACTCGACGCTGCTCGTCGACGAGGCGATCGAGCTGATCGCGGATGCCGCGGGCACGCGCGCGCACGTCGCCGACGTGACCGAGCGCGCGATGCGCGGCGAGCTCGACTTCGCCGCGAGCCTGCGCGAACGCGTCGCGACGCTCGAGGGCCTGCCCGTCGCCGCGCTCGACGAGGTGCGCACGCGGGTCGAGGTCACCCCGGGTGCGCAGGAGCTCGTCGACCGCGTGCACGAGCTCGGCGGCCGCGTCGGGGTGGTGTCGGGCGGTTTCCACGAACTGCTCGACCCGATCGCCGAACGCCTCGGGCTCGACCACTGCCGCGCGAATCGACTCGAGGTGCAGAACGGCGCGCTGACGGGCCGCGTGACGGGCGACATCGTCGACGCCGCCGCGAAGGAGCAGGCGCTCCGCGAGTGGACGGCCGCGGCCGGGCTCGACGCGTCGCGCGCGATCGCGGTCGGCGACGGCGCGAACGACCTGCAGATGCTCGGCGCCGCGGCGCTCGGCGTCGCGTTCCGCGCGAAGCCGGTGGTGCGGGCGCAGGCCGACGTCGCGATCGACGAGGCGGACCTCTCGACGGTGCTCGCGCTGCTCGGCCAGCGCGGCTGAACCCGAGCGGATGCCGGTGGGCGCGCGTCGCCCCAGGGGCATCCGCTCCGCCCTCATCGCATGGGTCGCGCCGGGGTCAGTGCCCCATGCCGAGGCCGCCGTCGACCGGGATGACCGCGCCGGACACGTAGCCGGCGTCGTCGCTCGCCACCCACGACACCACGCGCGCGACCTCGTCGGGCGTCGCGAACCGGCCCGCGGGGATGTTCGCCTTGTACTGCGCCTGCTGCTCCTCGGGGAGCGCGGCCGTCATGTCGGTCTCGATGAAGCCGGGCGCGACGACGTTCGCGGTGATGCCGCGGGCGCCGAGCTCGCGCGTGACCGAGCGGGCGAAGCCGACGAGCGCCGACTTGGACGAGGCGTAGTTGACCTGGCCGGCCGAGCCGTACAGACCGACCACGCTCGAGATGAGCACGATGCGGCCGTAGCGACCCTTGAGCATGCCCTTCGACGCGCGCTTGACGACGCGGAAGGTGCCGGTGAGGTTCGTGTCGACGACGCTCGTGAAGTCGTCCTCGCTCATGCGCATGAGCAGCATGTCGCGCGTGACGCCGGCGTTGGCGACGAGCACCTCGACCGGCCCGAGCTGCTGCTCGACCTCGGTGAAGGCGGCGTCGACGGATGCCTGGTCGGTCACGTCGGCGCGCACGGTCAGCGTGCCCTCGGGGCCCTCGCCCGAGCGGGCGGTCACGGCGACGCGGTGCCCCAGCTCGACGAAGCGCTGGGCGATGGCGTAGCCGATGCCCCGGTTGCCTCCGGTCACGAGCACGGTGCGGCTGTCGGTCATGGTTCTCCGTTCCTCGGGTGCGGGCCGCGTCTCAGCATAGGGCGTCACCCATGCGCTCCGACGGACGTACCCTTGAGGGAGGGGCTCTCGCCCCGCACATGAAGATGAAGCATCCGCAATCGCTCACCGCGCTCCCCCAGTCTCCGGACGACGAGCGGCGATCGCGCATGCGCAAGTACACGATCGCCATGTCGATCCGCGTCGTCTGCGTGGTGTGCATGATCTGGGCCGAGGGCTGGTGGCTCGCCGTCTGCGCCGCCGGCGCGATCTTCCTGCCCTACGTTGCGGTCGTGCTCGCGAACGTGAACATGTCGCGGCCGGGCGCCGTGGAGCGGCCCGGCGCGATCCTGCCGACGGCGCCGCGCGAGCGGACGGACGAGACGCCGTGATCGGACTGGACGCCCCGGCGGACGTGCAGACCTGCTCGAGGGCCGGATGCCGCGCGCATGCGACGCACCGCATCGACTGGCGGAACCCGCGCATCCACGCCGAGGATCGGCGGAAGACCTGGCTCGCCTGCGACGAGCACGTCGGCTTCCTGCGCGACTTCCTCGCCGCACGCGACTTCCCGCTCGAGGTCTCGCCGCTCGAGGACGCTCCGCCGCCCGAGGACGCGCCACAGCCCGACGACGACACGACGGCGGAGGCGCGGTGAGCGACTGGGGGTTCCTGCTCAGCAGGCGCTGGGCGGGGTACCTGGCCCTCACGGTCGCGTTCGCGATCGTCTGCTGCTGCCTGGGCGCATGGCAGCTCGCTCGACGCGCCGAGGCGCTGACCGAGGTCTCGCGGATCGACGCGAACTACGACGCCGACCCGGTCGCGATCGACGAGGCGCTTCCCGACCTCGAGGGGTTCGACGAGGACCTCAAGTGGCTGCCCGTCGCGGTGAGCGGCGAGTGGATGCCCGACAAGGAGGTGCTCGTGCGCAACCGGCCGTACTCTGGCGCGACCGGGTACGAGGTGATCACGCCGTTCCGCCTCGACGACGGCACCGTGTTCATGATCGACCGCGGCTGGGTGAGCGCGCCGGTCGACGGCACCGAGGTCGACGTGCCCGCGGTGTCAGGCGGCCGGGTCGAGGTCGCCGCTCGGCTGAAGGCCGGCGAGGACGTGATCGCCGGGCGCAGCTCGACCGACGACCTGCTCGCGACCATCGATCTCGACGAGCTCGCCGATCGGGTCGAGGCGCCCGCGTACACCGGCGCGTACGGCCTGCTCGTGCAGTCGGGCGCCGAGGCGAACGAGCCGCCGCTGCCCGCGACGCGCCCGGTGCGCGACGAAGGCCCGCACCTGTCCTACGCGTTCCAGTGGTTCGTCTTCGCGCTCATGGCGTTCATCGGCCTCGGCTGGGCGGCGCGCCAGGAGCGGCGCGCGCTCACCCTCGACGAGGACGGGCCCGAGGCGCCCGAGCCCCAGCCGCGCCCCCGGCGCCGCGCGCCGAGCGACGACGAGGTCGAAGACGGCATCCTCGACGGCACGCGCTGAGGAGCGGAGCGTCGCCCCGGGGCATCCGCCCAGCCCTGCCTACGCCAGCTCGATGAGCTCCTGGTACTCGGCGCTCCAGTGGTCCTCGACGCCGTCGGGCATGACGAGCACGCGCTCGGGGTTCAGCGCCTCGACCGCACCCGGGTCGTGGCTCACGAGCACGACTGCTCCCTCGTAGTGCGCGAGCGCGTCGAGGATCTCGGCGCGGCTGGCCGGGTCGAGGTTGTTCGTCGGCTCGTCGAGCAGTAGCACGTTCGCGCCCGACACGACGATCATCGCCAGCGCGAGGCGCGTCTTCTCGCCGCCTGACAGCACGCCGGCGGGCTTGTGCACGTCGTCGCCCGTGAACAGGAACGAGCCCAGCACCTTGCGCGCCTCGGTCTCCGTGAGGTTCGGCGACGACGACACCATGTTCTGCAGCACCGTACGGGCCACGTCGATCGTCTCGTGCTCCTGGGCGTAGTAGCCGATGCGCAGCCCGTGACCCGGCTCGATGCCGCCCGTGTCGGGTGCGTCGACGCCGCCGAGGATGCGCAGCAGCGTCGTCTTGCCGGCGCCGTTCAGGCCGATCACGACGACCTTCGAGCCGCGATCGATCGCGAGGTCGACGGCGGTGAAGATCTCGAGCGAGCCGTAGCTCTTCGACAGGTCGCTCGCGGCCAGCGGGGTGCGGCCGCACGCGGCGGGCGTCGGGAACCGGAGCTTCGCCACGCGGTCGGCCTGGCGCACCTCCTCGAGTCCGGAGAGGAGCTTCTCGGCGCGCGCGACCATCTGGTGCGCGGCGGCGGCCTTGGTGGCCTTCGCGCCGAACTTCGCGGCCTGCTGACGCAGCGCGTCGGCCTTCTTCTCGGCGTTGACGCGCTCCTTCTTGCGACGCTCCTCGTCGGCCACGCGCTGCCGCTGGTAGTGCTTCCAGCCCATGTTGTAGATGTCGATGACCGAGCGGTTGGCGTCGAGGTAGAACACGCGGTTCACGGTCTCGCCCACGAGCTCGACGTCGTGGCTGATCACGATGACGCCACCGCGGTACGACTTCAGGAACTCGCGGAGCCAGATCACCGAGTCGGCGTCGAGGTGGTTGGTCGGCTCGTCGAGGATCATCGTCTCGGCGTCCGAGAACAGGATGCGCGCGAGCTCGATGCGGCGGCGCTGGCCGCCCGACAGGGTCTTCAGCGGCTGGTCGAGAATGCGGTCGGGCAGGTTCAGGTTCGACGCGATCGACGCGGCCTCGGCCTCGGCGGCGTACCCGCCGAGCGCGGTGAAGCGGTCGACGATGATCCAGACGACGAGAAAGCCGGTGAGCTGGTAGATCAACCCGCCGACGATGCTGGTGACGACGTTGGCGCGGTACTGGAACTCCGACCGCAGCGAGGCGCCGGCGAGGGGGAGGATGGCGTCGAGGCGTTGCATGTCAGGCTGTATCCAGATGAACGAGCATGGGGACCGGGCGACATTGCTCGCTGCGCACCGTGCTCCCATCGGTCGGCGGATGCGCGAGCAAAGCCTGCACTGAGCGCTGGGGCGCAGCCCCGGAGTCGAATGTGTCGCCGCTACGGCTCCTGCGCGGCGAGGCGCCGGCGAGGGTCAGGATGGGGTCGAGGCGTTGCATCTCACCCTCCCTGGATCACGGTGTGGCGGATCGCGCGCGACCACACCCAGCGAATCACGAGCACCAGCGCGGCGGCCCAGAAGAGCTGGAGCGCGAGGGCGGTGGCGATGTCGCCGGTGGCCGGCTCGCCGACGTAGATCGACACCGGCACGTAGGCGATCGCCTGAAACGGCAGCAGTTGCACGATCAGGCGTAGCGCGTCCGGCATGAACCACAGCGGAATCAGGGCGCCGGTCGCGAAGTTGCCGATGAGGGTATAAACCATCTGGAAGCCGGTCATCTCCAGCGTCCAGAAGCTGACGAGGCCGATCAGCATGTTCAGCTCGACGGCAACCACCCACGCGAGCAGCAGGCTGGCGAGGTACGCGATCCCGTCGCCGGCTGAGGCCGGGAGTCGCAGCTCGCCGGCGATGAAGGCGACCGGCAGCGCGACGACGAGCATCGGCAGCAGGCCAATCATGTCGCCCGCCGCCCCGGCGAAGAGCTGGCTGGGATAGCTGACCGGGCGGCTGAGGTCGAAGCCGATCTGCCCCTCGCGGATGCGCGCCTGGATGTCGCCGGCGATCTCCGGCCGCAGGAAATAGAGCTGCAGGTTGGCGATCGTCAGGTACGTCAGCATCTGGCCGATGGCGATGCCGTCAACGGTCTCCTGGTCGCCGTAGGCCGCTTTCCAGACGACGGTGAGCAGGTAGATCGTCAGGCCGGTCATGACGATGCCGACAGCGACGTTGAACCGGTACATGTACTGCCAGCGAATGTTCGCCTTCGCGATCTCCACCCACGCCGGCAGGCTCCCCCGGACGCTCACGCGCGCACCTCGCCGGCCTCGACGATCTCCCGGACGACCGCTTCCAGGTCCGGCTCGACGATGGCGATATCGGAGACCGGGTGGCGGGCGACGACGGCGGCGATGAGGTCGGTCACGGCGATGGCGCCGGGGTCGAAGCGGATCAGCAGGCGGCCTTCCTGCCGCTCGACGACCTCGGCGCCGGGCAGGTCGATTTCCTGGAAGAGGTGGCGCGCACCGAGACCGAGGCGGCGGCCGCCGTCGCCTCCGGCCAGGCCGAGGCGGCGCGCGAGGGGGCCCAGCACGGGCCCCTGCGTGATCGCCGAGACGAGGACGACGAAGAAGACGGCGTTGAAGATGGTGTCG
>ENA-ORCW01000298-ORCW01000298.1-marine-metagenome-genome-assembly--contig:-NODE-298-length-41175-cov-2.909363_pt1 | contig 41175 bp, 25 predicted proteins | sample MGYA00237784_ERZ508517 | MGnify/ENA primary metagenome ERZ508517 (study PRJEB26187, sample SAMN06268979) | marine metagenome | isolation source: Tt ae E1 feedstock associated aerobic enrichment on... | reverse complement strand
ATGGGCATTCCGGACGAGTACACCGTGACCGGCAGCCAGTCCGACATCTTCCGCCATTATGGAATCTCCATGGAAGGCATTTCCGCCAAGGCCCTGAAACTCCTGAAATAATCGCTTTCCCCGAAACCCCTTCGCGTTCATGCCCCTGTTCCTCTCCGTTGACCAAAGCACTTCCGCCACCAAGGCCCTGATCCTGGACGAAACGGGCCGGATCCTGGACCGGGAATCCCGCGAGCATACCCAGCACTACCCGCGGCCCGGTTTCGTCGAGCATGATGCCGGGGAGATCTTCCAGAACACCCTCGACGTCTGCCAGACCCTCCTGGAGCGCAGCGGCCAGCGGGAACAGATCGTCGGCCTGAGCATCAGCAACCAGCGGGAAACCGTGGTTGTCTTTGACCGGGAGACCGGCCAGCCCCTGCACCGGGCCATTGTCTGGCAATGCCGGCGGGGCGTGGAAATCTGCGAGAAGCTCAGGGACGACGGGATCGATCCGGACCTGCACCGGCGGACCGGCCTGACCCTGGACCCCTATTTCTCGGCCTCCAAGGTCCACTGGCTGATGGAAAACCATCCGGAGATCCGTGAGGCCATTCAATCCGGCCGGGCCGTGGTCGGGACCATGGACGCCTACCTGGTCCACCGGCTGACCGGGGGGCGCATTTTCGCCACCGACCACACCAACGCCTCCCGGACCCTCCTCTACAACATTTCCACCAACGACTGGGACAACCAGCTGTGCCGCCTCTGGGGCATCCCCCGTCAGGCCCTGCCGGATTTGCGGGACTCCAGCGGCAACTACGGCACGGTCGGGGTCGGGGGGCTGATCAAGGGCCTGCCCATCCGCGGCGTCATGGGGGATTCCCATGCCTCCCTCTTCGCCCAGCGCTGCTTTGATTCCGGCACCACCAAGCTGACCCTCGGGACCGGTTCCTCCATCCTCATGAACATCGGGGACAAGCCGGTCTTCTCGGACGAGGGCGTCATGACCACCATGGCCTGGGTCCACGAGGGCAAGCCGGTATACGCACTGGAGGGCATCATCGTCACCGCCGCCGCCTCCCTGGCCTGGCTCCGTTCCCAACTGGGACTGCTGGCCGACATCGGCGAGGCCGAGGAAATGGCCGCCGGACTCGAGGGCAACGACGGCGTCTACCTGGTCCCCGCCTTTTCCGGTCTCGGCCTTCCCCACTGGGCGCCCAAGGCCAGGGCCGTCATCTGCGGCCTGAGCAACCACAGCGACCGGCGCCATATTGTCCGGGCCGCCCTGGAGGCCATCGCCTACCAGCTCAAGGACGCCCTCGAGGCCATGAGCCGGACCTCCGGCACCAACCTCCAGAGGGTCCATGCCGACGGCGGCCCCACCGCCAACAAGTTCCTCATGCAGTTCATCGCCGACCTGACCGGCATCCCCGTCCAGATCAGCGCCATTTCCGACGGTTCCCCGCTGGGCGCGGCCATGATGGGCATGCTCGGGCTCGGGATCCATGATTCCCTGGACAGTATCCGGGCCCTCACCCGCGATGAGCCGGTCTATCGTCCCGCCATGGAAGCGGCCCTCGTCGAGAAGAATTACCAGGGATGGCTGGCCGCCGTCCGCAAGACCCTGGCCGAATAAGAATTTCACCCCCCTAACCCGATACCTAGTTATGAAGTATAAAAGCACCTCTCTCCTCTCCGCCCTGGCCGCCACCCTGATCCTCCTTCCCCTCAGCCTGACAGCCGGCGACAAGGGCCTCGTCGACACTTCAGATTCCCCCCAGGCCCGCATGTACATGGTCGACCTCGACGACGTCCGCTGGGGCGAATCCGGTTTCTGGGCCGAGCGCTTCGAGGTCGTCAAGGACTCCATGATTCCCTACATGTGGGAAATCTTCCAGGACGAGGAAGGCAGCCATGCCTGGGCCAACTTCCTGGTCGCCGCCGGCCTCGATGACGGACTCGACGGGCACCACCACGGCCCTCCCTTCAACGACGGGGACTTCCTCAAGTGGTTCGAGGGCCTGGTCAACGTCTATGCCCAGACCAAGGACCCGGAAATCGACGCCCTGATGGACCGGATCATCCATGTCGTGGGCCTGGCCCAGCGCGAGGACGGCTACCTGCACACCCAGAACATCATTCCCGAACGGGCCGGACAGGAGAAGGCCACCCAGTTTCTCGACCGCTACCACTTCGAGACCTACAACATGGGTCACCTGATGACCACCGCCTGCATCCACTACCGGGCCACCGGAAAGACCAACATGCTGGAACTGGCGGAAAAGGCCGCCGACTACCTCTACAATTTCTACAAGACCTCCTCCCCGGAACTGGCCCGCAACGCCATCTGCCCCTCCCACTACATGGGCGTGGTGGAACTGTACCGGGTGACCAGGGATCCGCGTTACCTGGAGCTGGCCGAACAGCTGATCGAGATCCGCGACCTCGTCGAGGACGGCACCGACCACAACCAGGACCGCCTGCCCTTCCGGGAAATGGATGAGGCCGTCGGACACGCCGTCCGCGCCAACTACCTCTACGCCGGCGTGGCGGATGTCTTCGCCGAGTCCGGCGACGAGACCCTGATGGACACCATCACCGAGATCGCCGACGACGTGGCCAACCAGAAGCTCTACATCACCGGCATGACCGGCGCCCTCTACGACGGGGCCTCCCCCTACGCATCATGGGACCACGAGCACATCGAGACGGTCCACCAGGCCTACGGGATCGACTACCAGCTCCCCAACAAGACGGCCTACAACGAGACCTGCGCCACCATCGGCTACGCCATGTGGACATGGCGCATGTTCACCCTCACCGGCGAGGCGAAGTATGCCGACCTTTTCGAGCAGACCCTTTACAACGGCGTCCTGCCCGGCATCAGCCTCGACGGGACCAAGTACTTCTACGTCAACGCCCTGGCCAAGATCGACGCTTTCCAGTGGCCGATGCGCTGGTCCCGGACCCGCGAGCCGAACATTCCCCTCAGCTTCTGCTGTCCGCCCAACGTGGTCCGGACCATCGCCGAGGTCCAGAACTACGTCTACACCCTCTCCGGGGACAGCGTCTGGGTGAACCTCTACGGCAGCAGCCGGCTGGATACGGAATTCAAGGAAGGCGGACGGGTCAAGCTGAGCCAGAAGACCGACTATCCCTGGGACGGCCGGGTTGAAATCAAGGTCGAAGAAGCCCCGGACCGCCCGGTGGCCCTCAAGCTGCGCATCCCGGCCTGGGTCGACAGCGAAGGCCTGGCCATTTCCATCAACGGGGAGGCCGACTCCGTTCCGGTCAAGCCCGGCGCTTACCACTCCGTGAGCCGGACCTGGAAGGCCGGGGACACCCTCGTCCTGAACCTCCCCTTCAAGCCCAGTTTCTGGGAATCCAATCCCCTCGTCGAGGAAACCCGCAACCAGGTCGCGGTCAAGTACGGACCGCTGGTCTACTGCCTGGAAACGCCGGACATCCCGGAAGGCGTGGACATCCTGGACGTGGCGCTCGATCCCTTCAGCAAGGACTTCGGCTACGCCCTCCGGCGCGACCGGATCGACAACGCCAGCGTGGTCACCATCGAGATGCCGGCCCTGGAACTGAAAGGCGGGGACTGGGATTCATCCTCACTTTACCGGCAGATCTCCACCAAGGCCCCGGACCAGATCCGCACCCGCTGGATCCCCTACTTTGCCTGGGGCAACCGCGGGGAACAGGAGATGACCATCTGGGTCCCCCTGCGCTGATCACGTTCTTTTCCAACTCCTGACATTGAACACCTGATTCCACATGAGTAATCCCGAACACCAAAACACCATCGTCGAAAGGCTGGATGCCCTGTATGAGTTCGACCGGGAACCCGTTTCCGAGAAGAAGCTCCACGGGCACAAGACCTTCATCGCGATGTTTGCCGGCGAACACGTGGCCGGCACCGAGTTTGTCCTCGGTCCGCTAATGCTGGCCCACGGGGTCACGGCCGGGGAATTCCTCGGCGGTCTCCTCGTCGGCAACCTCCTGGCCGTGCTCAGCTGGGCGCTGCTCTGCGCCCCGGTCGCGGTCCGGACCCGGCTCACCATCTACTGGCAGCTGCGCAAAATGTGCGGTCCCTACCTGACCATCGCCTACAGCGTTTTCTACGCGATCGTGCTCTGCCTCCTGGCCGGGGCCATGGTCAATGTCTCGGTGACGGCGGTCTCGCTGTTATTCGACGGGATACAGAATCCGGGACCCCAGGACATGGTCCCGAGCATTCCCTGGATGTTCCTGGCCCTGGTGGTGGGAGCCGTCATCGCCCTTTTGGCGGTCCTCGGCTTCGAGAAGCTGGCCCAGTTCTCCAAGGTCTGCGCGCCCTGGATGGCGCTGGTCTTCCTGGCGGCCGGAATTGCCGTCCTGCCCCAGCTCGGAGCCAAGGGCGTGGGCGATATCTGGCGGGTCTTTACCGAGGTCATCTTCACCGGGGATCCCCTGCCGGGATATTCCAAATACTCCTTCTGGCACGTCATGGGCTTCGCCTGGCTCTGCAATGCCACCCAGCACATCGGGATGTCCGACATCACCATTTTCCGCTACGCGAAGAAGTGGACCAGCGGCTTTGCCTCCGCCTTCGGGATGTACATCGGCCACTTCATGGCCTGGATCGCCTCGGCCATCCTCTGCGCCGCCGCCCTGGGCAACACCACTCCCGGTGAAATCGCCATGGGCGGGGCCTGGATCGCCGGCGCCGTCTGCGTGGTCATCGCCGGCTGGACCACCGCCAACCCGACCCTCTACCGCGCCGGCCTGGCCATCCAGGTGGCCACTCCAAACTGGCAGCGCTGGAAGGTTACCTTTGCCGCCGGGGCCTTCATGATCATCACCGCCTGCATTCCGGAGGTGAACCGCAACCTGGACCGCATCGTCGGCTTCTACGGACTCTTCTTCATGCCCCTGGGAGCCTTCATTTTCATCGATGTCTGGTTCCTTCCCCGGCTGAAGATGCAGAGCAATTTCGTCGAGAAGACAGGCCTCCTGGTCAGCTGGCCGGCCCTCTGGGCCTGGGTCATCTCCTTCGGCTTCTCCTTCTTCATGTACGGCAAGGACCATTACCCGTGGATGAACAAGCTGGTCGCGCCGTGGCAGCCTGAGTGGCTGGCCAACATCAAGGCCGACCTGCTCTTCCTGGTCGCTCCCGAATGGGTCATCGCCGTTTCGCTGTACCTCCTCTTCTGCTGGATCCAGCAACGCAAGCACCCCCTCAACCTGAATCCTCAACCGCAGGAAGCCTGAGCATGAAAAAAATCCTAAAAATTATCTCCTGGGCAGGTCTCGCGTTGACCATCATCCCCTCTCTCCTTGTATTCAGTGGTGTCGTCGCTATCGAGACCCATTACGTGCTGATGGCCATTGGCATGGTACTGTGGTTTGGCACGGCCCCGTTCTGGATGCACGGTCCCAGTCTGGAAGAGGAGGAATAATAGCGGGACCGGGAGGTCCTGTTGCTTCATGCCCACAATCGACAAAGCACCGTTCCAGGTAGCCAGCCTCACCTGCGAATACCTTAAGGATCCGGCCGGGGTGGATGAATCCGCGCCCAGGCTGGGATGGCGTATGCTTTCCAACGAGCGCTCCAAGTGGCAGGCCGCTTACCGTATCCTGGTCGCCACCAAGCCGGAGCGCCTCCTCCCGCGGAGGGCCGACTGCTGGGACTCGGGCCGGATCGCCTCCCGAGAGAGCGCGCAGGTGGAGTACGAGGGTCGCCCCCTGGTCTCCCGCGAGCGGCTCTTCTGGAAGGTCATCGTCTGGGACGAGGAGGAAAACGAGGCGGAATCGCCCGTCGCCACCTGGACCATGGGACTGCTGGAGCAATCCGACTGGCGGGCCGACTGGATCGCCCTCAATCCGAAGGCCATCGACCGGGATCCGGAAGCCAGCCATTCGGACCTGTCGACCTGCGCCAGCGCAGGCTATTTCCGCAAGTCCTTCTCGGTCCGCTCGGACCTCCTGAGCGCCTCGGCCTACGTCACCGCCCGTGGGCTCTTCAAGCTCAGCCTGAACGGCCAGTCGGTCAGTCCGGACGTTTTCGCACCGGAATGGACCGATTACCGCAAGCGCATCCAGTACCGGCGGTACGATGTCACGACCCTCCTTCAGGTCGGCCCCAACGCCCTCGGCGCCGTGCTGGGGGACGGCTGGTACAGCGGCTATGTCGGGTGGCAGGAAACCCGCTGCCGGTATGGAATCGACAACAGCCTGCTGGTCCAGCTGGAGCTCGAGTACGAGGACGGCACCAAGGAAACGGTGGTCAGCGACAAGAGCTGGAACTGCAACACCGGGCCCATCCTCTTTTCCGATTTCATGATGGGGGAAAGCTATGACGCCCGCCGCCTGCAATCCGGATGGGACGAGGCCGGCTTCAACGACGCGGACTGGCTGCCCGTCATCGAGGCCGAGCCGACCGACGCCAGACTGGTCTGGCAACGCTCCGAACCGGTCCGCATCACCCAGGAACTGAAGCCGGTCTCCCTGCGCAAGACGGGGCCCAACACCTGGCTTTGCGACCTCGGGCAGAACATTTCCGGCTGGGTCCGGATTCGGCTTTCCGAGTCGGCCGGGACCCGCATCCGCATCCGCCACGGCGAGCGGCTGGACGACGACGGGATGCTCTTCACGGCCAACCTTCGCCGGGCCCGGGCGACCGACGAGTATATCTGCGCGGGCAGCCGCAAGGAGACCTGGGAGCCCTCCTTCACCTTCCACGGTTTCCAGTATTTCGAGGTCTCCGGATTGACCAAGGCCCCCGTTCCCGAGGATTTCATCGGCTGCGTGGTCAATTCCTCCACCCGCCAGACCGGTTCCTTCGAGTGTTCCGATATCCAGGTCAACCGGCTCTGGCTGAACGGCCTCTGGTCCCAGATCGACAATTTCCTCAGTGTGCCGACCGACTGTCCCCAGCGGGACGAGCGCCTCGGCTGGATGGGCGATGCCCAGGTCTTCATCCGGACGGCCTCCTGCAACATGAACGTGGCCGCCTTCTTCAGCAAATGGATGATCGACGTCGAGGACGCCCAGACCGAGGAGGGGATTTTTCCGGACATCGCCCCGCGGCTCGACGAGAGCGAGAATTTCGTCGGATTGGACGACCTCTGCGGCGGGGCCGGCTGGGCCGACGCGGGCATCATCATCCCGTGGACGATCTGGCGGGTCTACGGGGACATCCGTATCCTTGAACGACACTGGAAGGCCATGTGCGCCTGGATGAATTACCTTGAGCGGACCAACCCGGAGGGCATCCGCAAGAACGAGTTGCGCAATAACTACGGCGACTGGCTCTGCATTCCCTCGGACACCAGTTTCCGCACCCACTCGCCGATGAAGACCCTCCTGGCCACCGCCTTCTGGGCGGACGACGCGGCCAAGATGGCCGAGATGGCCCATGAGCTGGGGAAGGAGGATGAGTGCGCCCGCTTCCAGGACATGTTCCACAGGGTGCGGGAGGCCTTCCAGAACGAGTTCGTGCTGGAAAAAGGGAAGCTCAAGGTGGAGACCCAGACGGCCTACCTGCTGGCCCTGGCCATGAACCTGGTGCCCGATGCCCAGCGGAAGAATGCCGCGGCCAACCTGGTCAAGAAGATCCGCAGCCTGGACACCCATCTCAGCACCGGCTTTATCGGCATCCGCTTCCTGAACCCGGTCCTCACCGACGCCGGCTACAACGACGTGTCCTACGAGCTTCTGCTGAACGACGACTACCCGTCCTGGCTCTATCCGGTCCGGCACGGCGCAACCACCATCTGGGAACGCTGGGATGCCTGGACCGAGGAGGAGGGCTTCCTCGACGCCCACATGAATTCCTTCAACCACTATTCCTTCGGCTCAATCGGGGAATGGCTTTTCACCCATGTGGCGGGAATCGACTACGACAGCTATGCGCCCGGTTTCCAGGACTTCATCCTGCGTCCCAATCCGCGCCCGGAACTGGAATGGGTGGACGCCAGCTACCAGAGCCACCACGGACGGATCCAGAGCACCTGGCAGTTCCGCGAAGGCAGCCTGCTGGACTGGCAGGTGGTCATCCCGGCCAACTGCACGGCGCGGGTCATCTTCCCGGTCAAGTCCCGCAACGCCATCCTGGAATCCGGGCAGTCCCTCGAGAAGGCCTTCGGGGACCTGCCCAAGCTGACCCCCAACGGATTCATCACCACCCGGGTCCCCTCCGGGATCTACCATTTCACCATCCGCCTTGAATTCCCCAAGAAACTCCCCGCCGAGAAAGCCCTTACGTGAGTAGGATCCGCGCCACATACTGGATTGAGACCCCGGTTGACCCGCACCAGGCGGCCCGGTCCATTGCTGGCGAGCAATCCAGCGGCACCTTTGTCGCGGTCCCCGGCGAGACCGAGGAACTGAAGAACCGCTTTGCCGCGCGCGTCGAGGAGGTCAAGGTCCTCGAGACGGCCTCCAGCCCCTCCCTGCCGGGTTCGCGTCCCGCCGGGGCCGGCACCTACACCCGGGCCCGGGTCAAGGTCAGCTGGCCGGCCGAGAATGTCGGATCCAACCTGACTGTCCTCCTCTCGACCCTCCAGGGCAACCTTTACGAGCTGGCGCAGCTCTCCGGCATCCGCCTGCTCGACTTCGACCTGCCGGCCGAAATGGCGGGCCGGTTCTCCGGCCCGGCCTTCGGCATCGAGGGCAGCCGCAAGACCGGCGGCGTTTTCGGACGCCCCCTGATCGGGACCATTATCAAGCCCAGCGTGGGGATGAGTCCGGAGCAGACGGCGGCACTCGTTAAGGAAATCCTCGCCGCCGGGATCGACTTTGTGAAGGACGACGAGCTGATGGGCAATCCGCCCCACTCTCCCTTCGTGGAACGGACCTCGGCGGTGCTGAAGGAAATCAACGATCATGCCCGGCGGACCGGGAAGCAGGTCCTATACGCGGCCAATATTTCCGACGACCTGGACACCATGCAGCGCAACTACGACCACCTGGTCCGCAACGGCGGCGTCTGCGCGATGATCAGCGTCAATGCCGTCGGCCTGGCCGGGGTCATGAAGATCGCCGCCCGGGGAGAGCTGGTCCTGCACGGGCACCGCAACGGCTGGGGCATGCTCAACCGCCACCCCGCGACCGGGATGGATTTCTCCGCCTACCAGAAGATCTGGCGCCTGGCCGGGATCGACCAGTTGCACGTCAACGGGATCGACAACAAGTTCTGGGAGCCGGACGACTCGGTGGTCCACTCCATCGAATGCTGCCTCAAGGACTGGCATTCCCTGCGCAGTCCCCTGCCGGTGGTCTCTTCCGGCCAGTGGGGCGGCCAGGCTCCCGAAACCTGGCGTCGCACCGGGACTCCGGACCTCCTCTACATGGCCGGGGGCGGCATCATGGCCCATCCCATGGGACCGCCGGCCGGGGTCACCGCCATCCGGCAGGCCTGGCAGTGCGCCATGGAGGGCCTCAGCCTCGAGCAGGGGGCGGCCCGCCATCCGGAACTCAAGGCCGCGGTGGATAAGTTCGGGAGAAAGGGCGGATGAGCCGGAAACGGGAATGGAAAATCGCCTTTTACGGGGACGACTTCACCGGTTCCACAGACGCCATGGACCTCCTGGCCCGGGCCGGAATTCCCACCGTGCTCTTCTTCAGCCTGCCTGACCGGGAACAGCTGGAAGCGTTTCCGGAGGCCCAGGCCTTCGGGGTGGCCGGAACCACCCGCTCGCTGGGTCCCCGGGAAATGGAGGCCGCCCTGCGGCCGGTCTTTGAATTTTTCCGCGAAGTCGCGCCGCGTCATGTCCATTACAAGGTCTGCTCGACCTTCGACTCTTCCCCGACAACCGGCAGCATCGGCTGCGCCATCGATCTCGGGGCGGGGGATTTCCCAGCGTGACGCCCATCGAAGGCGGCGCGCTGGACCTGCTGCAGTCGGTGCTGGAGCCGCTCGGCTTCACCTGCCACCGCCTGCCCTTCGCCGAGGAGGGCGCGCCGGAGACGGACAACCTCTACGCCCGCCTGGGCACCGGCCCGGAGGGACAGGTCTTCCGCGTGGACCGGCATCCCTCCATGAGCCGCCATCCGGTCACCCCGGCCGAGGAAAGCGACCTCCGCAAGGTCCTCGGTCAGCAGACCGCCAGGCGGACGGCCCTCTTCGATCTCTTTCATTGCCGCCTGCCCCGTCCGGAGGCCGCCCGGGCACTTGACCAGCTGCTGCAATCGGAGCAGCCGGAGATCGTCCTGTTCGATGCCCTGGTGGATGCCGACCTGGAGGTCCCGGGCGCGCTCATGGAGGAAGCCGCTGCAAAGGCCGGGACCCTCTTCAGCGCGGGCTCCTCGGCGGTGGAATTTGCCCTGACCCGGACCTGGGAAACGGCGGGCACGCCCCCGGGAACGGAGGGCGGGCAGAAATCCGGGGCACCGATCCTGGTCCTCTCCGGGAGCTGCTCACCCGTCACCACCCGCCAGATCCAGCATGCCCTGGAAAATGGGTTCGCGGAGATCCCGCTGGACACCGCCGGGGCCATCAAGGGAGAAGAGGATTCCATCGTGGACAGCACTGCGGCGGCCGCGCGGGAGCTGCTGGAATCCGGCCGGAGCGTCCTCATTCACACCTTTACCGGACCCGACGACCCGCGCAACGAGTCCACCCGGACGGCCATCCAGGAAGTCTATCCCGACAAGGAGGAAGCCCGCCTGGCCTGCCCGCAAATCTTCGGCCGCTGCCTCGGCCGGGTCGCCAGGGACGTCATTGCTTCCGGGACCACGGACCGTCTGGTCATCGCCGGCGGGGACACTTCAGGTTATGTGGCCGGGGCCCTTGGCGTGGAGGCCATTTCCGTCAGCCAGTCCTTTGTCCGGGGAGCGCCCATGTGCCGGATGCACGCCCCGGGAACGGCCCTGCACGGGAAGGAAATCAATTTCAAGGGCGGCCAGGTCGGTACGCCGGAATACTTTGTCAAGGCAGCCCAACACTCCCTAACCACCAACCCTACATGAAGCATAAACTCGGACTCGTCCACACCTCGGCCACCCTGGTGCCCGTCTTCCAGGAGCTTTGCTCGGAAAAGCTGGCCGGAATTCCCCTTTTCCACATTTCAGACGACAGCCTGATCAAGGATGTCATAGCGGCTGGAAAACTGACCCCGCAGGTGGCCCGCCGGGTCAACCGGGCCATCCACCAGGCTGAGGATGCCGGCGCCACGCAGATCCTCGTCACCTGTTCCTCCATCGGGGACGCCATCGAGGCCTCGGCCCCGTTTTGTGCCGTTCCGGTGCTCCGGGTGGACCAGCCAATGGCCGACAAGGCTGTCGGAATGGGCCAGCACATCGGGGTCATCGCCACCCTGCCGACCACGCTGGACCCGACCCTGCGCCTGGTCGAGAAGCGGGCCCGCGTCCACGGGAAGGAAATCCGCACCACGGCCCACCTCTGCAAGGGAGCCTTCGAGGCCCTGATGTCGGGTGACAGCGCCACCCATGACCGTGTGGTCCGGGAAGGCCTGCAGGAGCTTATGTCCAAGGTCGATGTCATTGTCCTGGCCCAGGCCTCCATGGCCCGGGTGGTGGACAGCCTCCCGGAGGAGGAAGTGAAGGTTCCCATCCTCTCCAGCCCGGGGCTGGCCATTGACCACCTGGCAGAGCTCCTGGGCTGACCATGCAGACCGGTTTCCGCAAGCTTGCCTTCGCCCTCGGGCTCTCCTGCCTGCTGGTCGGGATCGTAGCCGCCGGCATGCAGCTGCCCCGTTTCTGGCAGCCGGCCTTTGTCGCCTGCGCGGTATTGATTTCCATCGGACTCGGCGCCTTCCCGAATTTGAAGGGCTACCAGTACACGGCCTGGATTGTCACCGCGGTGGTGGCCGGGCTGACCTATCCGAATGCCTTTCTCCGCTGGGGCAGCATCGACCTGCGGCATCCGTGGCTGGTCCTGATTGTCGTCCAGTCGGTCATGTTCGGGATGGGGACCCAGATGCGGATCCGCGACTTTTCCGGAATGGCCAAGACCCCGCGGGCGGTCCTGGTGGGCCTGCTCTGCCAGTTCTCCATCATGCCCCTCTCCGGGCTCCTGCTGACCAAGGTCTTTGATTTCCCACCGGAGATCGCGGCCGGGATCATCCTGATCGGTTCCTGCTCCAGCGGGCTGGCCTCCAACGTGATGACCTACCTGGCCCGGGCCAACCTGGTCCTCTCCGTCACCGTCACCGCCTGCGCCACCATGATGGCCCCGCTGATGACACCCTTCCTGATGAAGTTCCTGGCCGGAACCCTGGTTGAGGTGAAGTTCCTCGGCATGATGCTGCAGATCGTGAAGATCGTCCTGGTCCCGATCGGGGCCGCCCTCCTGCACGACTACCTCAGGAACGCTTCCGTCAAACAGAAGCAGAACGTGACGATCCTCTCCGCCTTCTGCACCGTTTACCTGCTGGCCATTCTGGGCGGTGTCTGGGGCTGGGCCAACGCCAGCCTGCCGGCTTACTGGATTACCTTCTTCAGCATTTCCGGATTCTTTGCCGGGGCCGTCGTTTTCGGCTTTATCTATCACCGCATAACCCTGGCCTGGGCCAAACTGGACGACCTCATGCCCTACCTCTCGATGTTCGGCATTGTCTATTTCACCACCGTTACCACCGCCGCCGGCCAACAGCAACTGCTCCAGATCGGCCTCCTTCTTTTCCTGGCGGCGGTGATCCACAACGCTGCCGGCTACACCTTCGGCTACTGGTTCAGCCGGGCCCTCGGTCTGGATATCCAGTCGGCCCGCGCCATGGCCCTCGAGGTCGGCCTGCAGAATGGCGGAATGGCCTCCGGCATCGCCGGTTCCATGGGCAAGCTGGGAACCCTCGGCCTGGCCTCGGCGGTCTTCAGCCCGTGGATGAACATCTCCGGGTCGATCCTGGCCAACTACTGGAAAAATCATCCACCAAAACAGCTTAACAAATCCGCGCCGAACCGCTAGCCTGCCTACTCCCCTAACATTAAATTTCCATTTTCACCCAATTAACATCAACCTTATGCACATGAAACACCTCCTTCGCATGACCCTACTGGCCACCCTGGCTGCTTCCACCTGTGGAGCCAAGCCGACTGTCACCAGCGAGCCCTTCGGCGAACTTCCGGATGGCAGCACGGTCAAGCTCTACACCCTGACCAATGACAACGGCCTGGTCCTGAAAGTCATGGACTACGGGGCCATTGTCACCAAGTTCCTGGTTCCCGACCGGGACGGCAACCTGGGCGACATCGTGCTGGGCTATGACAACCTGGGGGATTACCTGACCGAGACCCCCTACTTCGGGGCCGCCATCGGGCGCTACGGCAACCGCATCGGCTACGGCACTTTCAGCCTTGATGGAAACAACTACCAGCTGACCATCAATGACGGGGACAATCACCTGCATGGCGGCAACCAGGGCTTCGACAAGGTCCTCTGGGATGCCGAAGCGTCCTCCTCGGCGAATGCCGCCTCGGTCACTTTCAATTACCTAAGTGCCGATGGTGAGGAAGGCTATCCCGGCAACCTCAATGCCACCATTGTCTATTCCCTGACCAACGACAACGAGTTCGTCATCACCTACGAGGCCACCACCGACGCCCCGACGGTAGTCAACCTGACCCATCACACCTACTGGAACCTGCGCGGCCAGGGACACGGCAACATTCTCAATCATGAACTGACCATCTTCGCCGACGCCTACACGCCGGTCGATTCCGGCCTCATCCCGACCGGCGAAATCGCCACCGTGGAAGGAACCCCGATGGACTTCCGCAAGGCTTTCCCGATCGGTTCCCGCATCAACGACAAGTTCCAGCAACTGGCCTACGGCGGCGGTTACGACCACAACTGGGTCCTGAACAAGAATGAGGAAGGCAAACTGACCAAGGCGGCCCGGCTTTACGATCCCGACAGCGGACGGCAAATGCACATCTGGACCGAGGAACCCGGCCTGCAGTTCTATTCCGGTAATTTCCTCGACGGAACCCTGGTCGGCAAGGGCGGCGCGGTCTACCATTACCGCTACGGCCTGTGCCTGGAAACCCAGCATTTCCCGGATTCCCCCAACAAATCCCACTTCCCGAGCACCCGCCTCAATCCCGGCGAGATCTATTCCACCCGGACGGTGCACCAGTTTTCCGTCCAGTAACTCGATTCCTGACTTATGATATTGAGCCGGACATTTTTCCGCCAGTGGACGCTGGCGCTGATCCTCGCATTGACCGGGACCGGGCTGCTCCCGGCCCGGGACTATGACGTCAAGGACTTCGGGGCCGTGGCCGACGGTTCGGTCCTGACCACCCGGCAGATCCAGCGGGCCATCGATGTCTGCGCCCGTGACGGGGGCGGACGGGTGGTGGTCAGTGAGGGGCGCTATCTGGTCTCGCCCCTTTTCCTCAAGAGCAATGTCGAGTTCCACGTCGCCGAGGGGGCGGAGCTGTTCGGCTCAACCAATCCCGACGACTACCCGAAAGTGTGGACCCGTGTGGCCGGCATCGAGATGGACTGGCCGGCCGCGCTGATCAATGTCCGGGGACGGCACAACGTCGTCCTCTCGGGGAAAGGCGTCATCAACGGGCGCGGCAATGAATACTTCTGGCCGCTGTACTGGGAAATGCGGGATGAATACGAGGAGAAGGGACTCCGCTGGGTGGTCGACTACGACGTGGGCCGGCCCATCCTGATGCAGGTCTACAACTCGGAGGATGTGGTTATTCGCGACCTCAACCTCAGGCTGTCGGCCTTCTGGACCTGCCACATCGTCTATTCGCGCCGGGTCCTGGTGGACGGGCTGACCATCCGCAACAACATCGACGGCGTGCCGGAGAAGGAGGGCTTCGGCCCCAGCACCGACGGGGTGAACATGGATTCCTCCCGGGACGTCATTGTCCAGAACTGCGACATCGACTGCAACGACGACAACTTCACCCTCAAGTCGGGACGCGATTCCGATGGACTGGCGGTGAACATTCCCACCGAGAACATCATTATCCGGAACAACATCGCCCGCCGCGGTATGGGCATGTTCACCTGCGGCAGCGAGACCTCCGGCGGGATCCGCAACGTCCAGGTCTACAACAACAAGGCCATCGGGACCATTTTCGGGATCCGCTTCAAGTCGGCCAAGAACCGCGGCGGCGGGATCGAGGCCATCGACATTCACGACATCGAGATGGTCGAGGTGAAGAACCCGATCAAGTTCGAGTGCAACTGGTACCCGGCCTACAGCTACGGGGAAGCCCTGGAGGAAGGGAAGGACTATCCTGAGCACTGGCAGAAACTGGCCCAGCCGGTGCCGCCCGAGCAGGGAATCCCCTACTTCCGCAACATCACAATCCGCAATGTGGACGTGGTGGCCTGCCCGGACGAAGGGCTGGAAATCCTCGGGCTGGAGGAATCACCGGTCCGCAATGTCTACCTTGAGAATGTGGCCATCGAGGCGGCGGCGCCGGGCGTCATCTCCAACGCGGAGAACATCATCCTCAAGAACGTGACTTTCGCCACCCCGTCCGGTGAACGCCCGGCCCTGAAGGACTATACCAACAACATCCTCTGGCTGGACTGAGAGGGACCCTCGAAACGGGAACTAATCCCTACCTGGACGGGGTCCGGACCAGTTCCTTGTCGGCCAGCCATTTGCGCAGGGTTTCCAGCTCGTAGGCGAAGACAAACTCAGTCCGGGCTATTTTGCCCGAGCCCCCGAAGCTGTGATTTTTGTCGAGGAGCTTGGCATGGCCCGAATCGATCTCATCGCCCGCCTTGTTGAGGATCTTGTAGTCAAACATCAGTCGCGGGGGAAAGTAATCCGTGTAAACCCGCGTCCATTCCTGGGTCGGGGTGCGCATGGGCTGCATCTGGCCGGCCATGTCGATATCCGTGAAATGGAGGTCCAGTGACCAGCCCTCCGGCAGCAGCTTGGACAGGCGTCGCTCCCAGTAGAGCTTCAGTTCCCGGCCGAAGATGATCTCCGCATCGGAGGCGGATTCGTTTTCATGAAGGGTGAAATCCTCGAACTTATTGACGTCGTCGAAGGAGAAATTCAGGTCCTGGGCGGGGAGTGCTCCGGGAATGAGAATGAGTACCAAAGAAGCATATATCCCTGCATTCATGGAACTAATCTAATCCAGTTGGCCAGGAAGCGCAATTGAGTTTTTGGAGCCGCACCCAGGCAGTGGCGCGGGCGTTCCGACTGCACCCCAGATAATATCCTCAAACGACGTAATGATTCCGGAGGAAGCTCACGAACAGCCTGGTCCCGACAACGGGAAGGGTATTTGAACGGACGCAGGTCCCAGGATTGAAGGATGAGGCAATCCCGGAGGGATTGAAGAGGGTAGCCGCGGGTCCCGCGAATGCGGGACCCGGGGACAATGTGTAAAATAGAATATTCGATCCTGGAGGGATCGCACGTACCCACGTCATCTGCGACCCCTCCGGGGTCGTTTGTTTATATGTCCTGATATTCCCCGGGTCGCCCTTACGGCCGACCCGCGGCTACCCTGTGTCATCCCTGCGGGATGAAGACTCGAGGCCTGATGCACTGCCAAGGCCCGCCAATTACACGAAGGCACACTCGCAATGGGCTACAGGCGTCTCGTCTGTGGCCGATACAAACAGGCGGGACGCCTGTCCTCCTGTGGCTACTTCCCGAACTGCGGCCGGGGGACGACCATGAGGACGTTGTCGCCCTGCATGACATCGCGGTCGCGGATGACCAGGCGGTAACGGCCCTGGTCCGGACGTTCCATGGCGTAGTGCTGGCGGCGGTGGCCGGGGCCGAGGTGGATGATCATCTCCTCGCCGACGGGGTTGCCGTCGAGATCCTCGTATTGGGCCGACATGCGGCGCAGCTTGTCCGAAAAGTTGAAGACCATGACCTCGTCCGGGGCGTAGAAGGGCCGCTTGGAATAGACATAGACCAGCGCGTCGCGCCCGAAGCTGAGCTCACCCTTACCGCCGTTGGCGATCCAGGCGCTGTCCTCTTCCGGGGAGTCGCCGGCGGCGGCCTTGTGCCGGAAGAAATTGGCCCGCCAGACGTCATGGTATCGGGGCATCATGGTCCCGAGGGCCTCCCAGGGGATGGCCACCTCGACGTCCCAGATATTGCCCGGGCGCATGCGGACGGCAGTCTGCAGGCCGGCGATATTCCAGCCGGTGTTGTCGCCTTCGGCATCAGCCATGACGCCCTCGCTGTTGATCCAGAGGGTGACGGTTCTTTCCTGTCCGGCGGCGTCGATGTAGTCCAGGGAAAGGCCCACCGCATCGTCGGCGGCCACGTTCCCGTCGCGGTCCGTGGCCCCGGCCTTCAGGGTGGCCAGGTCCTGCCCCATGGCCGAGAAGCCGACATAGAGGTTGCGGTAGTCATGAATGACCCGGGCCCGGGTGAAGGCCTTGGGAGCGCCCTCCCCGTCCGGGGTGACAAATCCGTAGGTCATGGTGCCCTGTTCCCAGGCGCGGTCCTGGAGGTCGCCGTCGACGACAATCTGGTCGATGCTGAAGTCGCGGGTGACGTTGAGCCGGGCTTCCGGCAGGCCTTCACTGGGAAGGGAGCCGGGATGGGCATCCGGATTCACGTCGAAGGCGTTGGCGACAAGGGAATTGTTGGGCAGCAGGAGGGTGTTGTAGTTGCGGGTCGGATCCTTCCAGTCGATGAACTGCCAGGGATCGAGGCCGTTGAGGAAGCATTCCACGTTGCTGTAGCCGTCGCCGCTAAGGTCCAGCCGGGCGTCGGCGGCGCTATGCGGATCAAGATGGAAGCGCTGCTCCCACCAGTCGGGCATGCCGTCGCCATCCGCGTCGTCATAGGGTTCCCCCTTGTATTCCGGGACCCCGCCGACCTGGGCGATGTCGGTGATGATGCCGTTGCCCTCCTTGTAGGTAACCTCCCCGGTGCGGACCTCGCGGGTCACGCGCGTATCGACGGAGTCACGACGCGGCAGGGTGGCCCCCGCCTGGTCGAGGACCAGGTGGAAAGCCCGTTCCGCGGTGTGGATGGTGATCGGAGCCATCGGGAAGGGATCGAGGGAACGGATAAAATCGATCCGTTCCCCGGGAATGACGGGGTTGTCGTCGAAGTGGACCCCGCCGTTCCAGTTGTCGGCACTGATCCCCGGGTTTCCGTGAATGACATTGCCGTGGACATACCAGTGCTGCGGCCGCATCAGCTTGCCGTCGGCCCGGTCCGGTCCCGGCTGGATGCGCCCGATCCGGGTCATGGCCGATTCATGTGTGGCCGGCCCCGGGCGGTAGTAGTTGTTGATGATGTTCTTGCGACTGCGGTAATCCCCGCCGTCGAGGGTCCGGCGCTCCCAGTTGAAGATGACATTGTTGACCCAGTTGAAGTCGAAGCCCATGCCGACGCTGGGGTTGCGGGCCACGTTGTTGGCAAAGAGATTGTGGTGGAAGCTGGTATTGCGGCCGCCCCAGGTCCCGCCGAAGCCATGGTTGTGGGTATTCAGGCATTCGCTGGAAATGGACCACTGGATGGTGATGTTGCGGGTCGGCCCGATGAGGTGCTTACCGCCCTCCGCGGCGTTGTAGGCGTAGCGGTAAAGGGAAATGTTCTCGTCGATTCCCCAGCTGAAGCTGCAGTGGTCGACCATGATGTTCCCCACCGGGTTGCCGCCGACCGAGTCGTCCCGGCTCATGTGCGGCTGGATGATCCCGCGCCGGAAACGGAGGTAGCGCAGCACCACATCGTGGGTGTTGATGCGGAAAGTTTCCCCGTTGATGCAGACCCCGTCGCCAGGGGCGGTCTGCCCGGCAATGGTGATGTAGGGATTGGTAATGGTCAGGATCTCCTTCAGGTGGATGACCCCGGCGACGTTGAAGAGGACAATGCGGGGACCTTCCGCCTCCACCGCCTCGCGCAGGCTGCCGGGGCCGCCATCCTCAAGGGTGGTCACCACATAGACCTCGCCTCCGCGGCCGCCAAAGCTGAACTTGCCGGCCCCCTCGGCACCCGGAAAGGCGGGGATATCCGCCTGCGGCAGGTCACCGGGGGTGAAGACATCCGTGACGTCGACAACCGGGCGGACAATATCGACATAACCCTCCTCGTTGGCGAAGGCCAGGTTGCTTGAAATCATCGTCGTGCACGCGCCAACCAGGCACGCCAGTATTCCTGTTCTCATCCTGTTCATTATCTGCTTATCCGTTCTGGAAAATTGACTTCATGTAGCGGGTGTTGGCACCGAAATTGCCGACCACGTCGCGCGGATTGGAGGCGTCCCGGGAACGCTCCAGAACCAGCCATCCTGACCAGCCCATCTGGTCCAGGGTTTCCTTGACCCGGGGCATGTCGAGGCGCTGGTTGTTCTCCAGCCAGACCCCGTCCTCGTCGGTGCAGTGGATCTGGCAGATGCGGTCCCGGCCGAGGATTTTCATTTCCTTGATCAGGTCGCGACCGGCCTGCAGGGGATTGGCGAAATTGAAGTAGCTGCGGATCGCCGGGGAGCCCACTTCATCCAGGAGCTCGACCTCGCCGGCCGCGTCGAGGGCCGTCTCGATCCCGATGACCACTCCGGCCGCCTCGGCCATGGGGGCGATCTCCTTGAGGCGCTGCACGATGGCCGGGCGGAGCTCCGGATGCTGGACCAGGTCGCCCTGGACCCCGAGAGGCAGGAAGGCGACCTTGACCCCCATCAGCTCCATGGTGTTGACGGTGTCCCGGACCATCAGGGGAACGGTTTCCCGTTCGGCGAAGGACTGGGCGTAAAAGCCCGACATGGCGATGGAGCAGATCTCCAGGTTGTACTTGGCCGCCTCTTCCTTGAAGCGCCGTCGCTCAACCGGGTCGTAAAGCTTGCTGTCGAAGGTCGGGCGCTGCCCGAGGCCGCCCATGTCCAGTTCCAGGCCGTCGGCCCCGATCTCGCTCGTCCGCTGGAAGGCGCCCAGCTTCTGGCGCTTGAGGATCATCCAGTCGCAGACGCCGATCTTGTAGCGAAGTTTGGATACATCTGGCTTGTCTACCGAGACTGAGGCCTTCAGCCCCTGCCCGGCCAGGCCGGCGCCCATGGCGGCCAGGATCCCGGTGCCGAGGAAGGAGCGTCGTGAAAAGGTGTCTTTGCCGGCTGGATCAGTCATGGCCCTGCTCTTTTTCCTTTTTCATCCGCTCGAACATGTCCTTCTCGGCCTGCTTGAGGTCGATGCCCAGTTCGCCGGAAAGGTAGTTGTTGATGCGCCCCTTGTACTTGCCGAACCAGGCGTGCTTCTCGTCCGATGAGCCGCCGTCCATGGCGTACTCGCGGGCCTCGTAGAGCCAGCCCTTGATCTTCGCCTTGTCCGAGGCGGACAGGTCGGGCAGCATCTGCAGGTAGACCCCGTAGGTGTTGGGGGCGACATTGTAGGTCAGCCCGTCCTTGACCGCGGAGGCCCCCTCGGGCCCGACCAGGGCCACCAGGCGGCCGACAAACTGCCGGTGCAGGCGTTCCACCTCCTTGCGGGTCGCTTCCTCGATGCCGGCCTTGGCCGATTCCTGAAAGAGCTTCATTTCAAAGTCATCGTTCTTCAGTTCCTCCAGGGCCTCGTCGCGCATGCCGTAGAGGACGTAGAGGTCCCGGTACTGGCTGGCGATGACCTCCTGCAGGGAGTCACGGATAACGGTGTCCCCGATGTTCATGGAGTCGACGATCTTGCCGGCCCGGCCCATGGCCACCGGCCAGTATTCCTCGACATCGGCTTCCGAGATGCCGAACGCGTTCGCGTGAAAGGCAGCCAACAGCACAGCTGCCATAAATAGCTTAAGTGTTTTCATCATGATTCTGTTTATTTGATGCGCAAGGCGACGCCGGATGCCGTGAGGCATCCCGTCCGCCGGTGTTCTGAGAGAAGACAAGAGCTATTACCACTGGCCGCTCAGGCCGATCGTGTAGGACACGCCGAAGACCTGGCGCTCATTCAACTGGGCGTACTCCGGGAAGGTGTCGTCAACGGTCTTGGTAAAGGTCTCGCGCGAAGTATTGGTGATGTTCTTGGCCGTCAGGTCGATGGAGATCTTGTCGCTGATGCGGTAGCTCAAATTAATGTCCACTTTCAGCTCGTCCGGTACCAGGGTGTAGCTGATCACCTCCGTGAAGTTGTCATCACCGCCCGGCTGGGTGGGGTCGGTATGAACCCGGAATGTGCCGGTGCCGCGGATCTGCTCGGAGCGCCAGGTGGCGTTGACCCGTGCGCTGAAGCGCTTGTAGCGGAAGTTCACCCCGCCCGCCAGGGTCTCATCGGCGGTCGGACCGACGGGATCGTTGGTTGCGATTTCCTCACCGGCCTCGTTGGTGACCACGGGCGCACGGCGATCCTTTTTGGTGTAACTGGCGTAGACATAGAAGGGATCCAGCCACTTGCGCAGGGGCTCCCAGAAATTCCCCAGGCCGCCGAGGCTCTGGCTGAACTCAAGCTCGTAACCGGTCGAGGTCGCCGTGCCTTCGCCATTCCGCTGGGTCTCGATGACCCAGCCTTCATCGGCATACCGCGGATCGGCCGGAAGCCCAAACCGCGGAAGCACTTCCTGGTAGTTTTCCTGGGTGATCGGGATGTTGTAATCCTCGTAGAAATCCGTCTCCTCCTTGATGAAGTAGGATACGCTGAACTTGCCCCCGCTGTCGGTGTAGTAGGATACACCGAAATCGTAGCTGTTGGCTTTCCAGGGCTCCAGTTCCGGATTGCTGACAATGGCCTTGGGAGGAGTCGCCTCCGTGTCATAGCGGACATCCCGCAAAATGGTGTCCTCGATATTCTTGGCCGCGGAAGTCTTGGCCCAGGAGGCGCGGACCACGATGCTGTCGGTCACGTCATAGGAGGCACTGACCATCGGGGACGGCTCGTTGATGGACTTTTCCTTCACGTAAACACGCTTGTAGGACAACATGTACTGGGCCAGTGAGCCACGGACAATGTGCCCCTGGTTGGTGACCCCGATATCGTCCGACGGGTAAAAGTGGGTTCCGCCCAGTTGTGTCGGGCGCGTGGACATGGGCGTGCCGTCGTAGGCGAATTCAGCCTGGAACGGGGTTCCGTCGGCATAGGTCGCTCCACGGGCTTCATAACCCTGGGCGGCGAATATATTCATCGGGGCGTTGACGACCGGAGCAAAGTCGCCGATGGGGGCAATCGGATCAAGCTGCCCGTCCCCGTTTTCATCCCGGCCGGTGCGCAGTCTCATCCAGTTGTTGTCCGTCTGCTTGGCCAGGCCTTCACGTTCCCTGTTGCTCTGACGAACCCCGCCGATGATGGTCAGCTTGTTGTTGAAGAAGTTGGACTCGAGCTGCCAGTACCAGCTGGTATTGGTCTCGGTGATCGAGTAATTCGTGTTGACGTGCTCGTTGTAGTTGTTGGCCGCTACAGAAATTTCGGCAGGGTCCGCGTCCGCGGTTTCGCCCGGATCGGGAATATTGAAACGGGGGACGTCCAGGGTGTCCGAAAAGGCGGCCTGGTTGTCCTGGTAGTAGTCATACATCTTGTAGGGATCCGGCCACTGGAAGGGTGAAAAGCCGAAGCTGGGATCCACCCCGACGTAATTTTCATCCAGGAAGTCCTGCAAATTGACCTCCACCCCCGACTGGCCGATGTACTGGTACTTGTAGTTGATCCCCAGGCCGGCCTTGGCCTTGTAGGTTTCCTCCCAGTAGGCGCCGGCCTTGACGGCCAGGCGCATCCAGTCCAGGGGAATGAAGTCAAGATCCCGGCGGATGTCGAACTTGGCGGTCTTGATCTCGTCGGTGGAACGCGTCTCCCCGGCCCGGACGGCGAGGGTACTGGCCTGGGGATCGGCCGCGTCGTAGCCGCTGATCCGGTAAAAGCTCAGGTCATGCGGGTCCAGCTCGTTGCCATCCTCGTCGAGATAAATGATCTCCTCGGGGATGCTGTCGACAATGTTGTTGAAGTAGGCCTTTTGGATTCCGCCCATGCTGGTCTCGATTTCGGAGAAGTGTCCGTTATCACCACTGATCAGGTTGCCGTCCGAGGTGGACCAGCTGATGTGGCTGCGGATATCCCAGGGACCCTTGATGTAGGAAAGCTTGAGGTAAGCGGACTGGCTTTCCCCTTCACGGTCCAGGGAGCGAACGATCAGCTGGTGATTCCCTTCCCCGTTTTTCCCCTCGTGGTAAGTGGGGCCGTAGCTGGCCAGCTGAAAGTTGCCCGCCGCATTCATTTCGGCGAGCCGTTCGCCGGATTCGGAATTGAAGGTCGAGTACTGGTAATTGGCCGTGACCAGGAATCCCTCGAAGGGGCGCCAGTCCATTTTGACGGCGGCTGAATTGCGGAAGGAAAAGCGCGGGTTGTCGCTGATGCTGAGGTTGTCCAGCACGGGCCGGGTGGCATCCGCGTAGGTCGGGCTGATGACGGTACCGTCCGCTCCGACCCATTCGCCGATCTCGACCCCGTCGCGCCGGGTTCTCCAAGACGGCTTGATACGGTGGTTTTCGTTGAAGGCGTTGGAGGAAGCCAGGGTGAAGGTGAAGCCGATTTTCTCGTTCAGGGGAAGCGCGTAGGTCAGGTCGACGCCGGGCAGGGTCTTGTAGGTCGGCTTGTTGGTCGGGCCGGGGGTCTTCTTGAAGAACTCGGTGTTTTCGGAATTGATGGTGAAATAGACCCGGTAGCTGAGGACGGGTTCCGGATACTCAAAGGCGGTCTTGCTGACCAGATTGACCGTACCGGCGATGGAGGCGGCCGGCTGGTCGGGGGTCGGCACCTTGATGACCTCCACCCGGGAGGCGTTGTTGATGGAGAGCATGTCCAGGCCGACAGCCTCGGACAGGGGGCCCGGCTGGGCGTTGGCGACGGGGATTCCGTCGACGGTGATGGCCGTCTGCTCGGGCCCGTATCCGCGAATGGAAATCTGGGTGGCGTCCGCCCCGCTGGAATAGGCACCGCCGTAATCCACCTGGACCCCGGGAATGAACTTAACAAATTCCCCCACGTTCCCCTGGGCCACGGCGCCGTAGGCGTCTGCCGAGACGACATTCTTGAGGTTGGTCGAGAAGCGTTCTTCCTGGATGGCCAGCTCCTGCATGGTCTGGAAATCCGTGGCGTCGACCACGAATTCCTCCATCTCAAAGATTTCACCGTCCTGGCTGGCGGTGGCTTCCTCGCCCTGGCGCCGGGCGAAGGTGAAATCCTGGAACGCGTCCTGGCCGGATTCAATCCGCACGCGGGCGGTCTGGGTTTCCATCCCGGTGAAGTCCGCCTGAACGACATATTCGCCCGGTTGGAGTCCGTAGATCTCGTATTCCCCGAACTGGTTGGTGAACTTCTGGATGGAAGTCCCCTGGACCGTGATTTCGGCCTGGCTCACATAGCGTCCGGTACGGGCGTTGAGGACCTTCCCGGTAATAGTTCCGGTGCCCGTATCCTGGGCGGCGAGGGGGAGGGTTCCGATGATGGAAAGGGATAGGCAAAGGACGGCAAGGAGGCGGCGGGAAGAGACACCGCGGGCAGAGGTCGTGGCAAATCGCATGGTGATTAGGGGTTGGGAATGGAAGGAGACTTTATTTCATATGAAATTGTCTATTTCCAGTAAGTTTTCATGAAATGGGCTTGTCAATCCTGCATTTTTGAAAACGTGGAAAGGACAAAGTGGAAATCTGGAAGCGGGATAAGTTCAGGGAGGGAGTAAGGAGGGAGAACGCATGCTTGACAGTGCGGGAGGGGGTGAAATAAATGCCATTCGTTGGAACAAGCCGAATGAAATTGATTGAAATACGGATAATCAAGGTTCCAGCACGGTAATGGAGCGCCCCCGGCTCGGCAATTCTTTTTCCACCCCCTTGACCCTATAATTCACTAACCTCCGGCCCAGAAGATGATAGAAAGCGCACCCATACTTGGAACCCTGCTGCACGCGGTGGGGGCTGCCTTTGCCGCCCTCTGCTACTCTCCGCAACACTACCTGCACAAGTGGAGCTGGCAGAGCTACTGGCTGATCCAGGCGATGTTCTGCTGGCTGTTGATTCCGATTCTCTATGCCTGGTGGACGATTCCGGAGCTGGGCCTGGTGCTGGCGGAAGCGCCGAAGGAGGCCATGATCAAGTCGTACCTGCTGGGGGCCTTTTACGGGGTCGGGGGAATCGCCTTCGGGCTGAGCATCCGCTACATCGGATTCTCCCTGACCTATGCCATCGCGATCGGGGTATCCTGCGTCATGGGAACGCTGCTGCCGCGGGTCATGGAGGGGCAGATCGGGAACATCCTGCACAGCCATGGCGGATTCCTGGTCATTGCCGGGGTCCTGCTGGGAGGCGGGGCCGTATTCACGACCGGGATCGCCGGTTTCCGGAAGGAGCGGGAAGGCAAAACGCAGGCCGAGGGGGCCAGGTACAACTTCCACATCGGCCTGCCGATCGTGCTGCTGGCGGGATTCCTGTCGGCGGTCTTCAACTTTTCCCTGGAGGCCGGGCAGCCCATCGCCGAAGTGGCCTACGCCCACGGAGCCGGCAATTTCAAACAGGGGGTGATCTACATGTTCTCCCACACGGGGGCCTTCACCACCAGCCTGATCTATGTCATCTACCTGGCCACCAAGAACAAGACCTGGCACGAGTTCCGGTCCACCCCGGACGGCAAGGGGCTGATCCGGAACTACTCGCTGGCCCTGATCACGGGCATGCTGTGGTACCTGCAGTTCCTCTACTACGGGCTGGGACACGTCCGGCTGGGCATTTTCGAATTTTCCAGTTGGGCCATCCACATGATCATCCTGATCCTGATGAGCTGCGGATTCGGGGTCCTGATCGGGGAGTGGAAAGGCTGCTCCCGCAAGACCCAGGCCATCCTGGCCGGATCGATCTTCCTGCTCCTGGCCAGCGTGGGCATCCTGACCTACGGGAACTATCTGGGCGGGCAGTAGGCGGCAGGGACTAAGGACTGTGGACTAAGGACGAAGGCCAAAGGTCCAAGGTCTATGGCGACTCTCCAGCAGGTGCAGTGAGAGGACGGTGTTAACGCCGGAGGCGTGCCAGCCAAAACGCCGAAGGCGTGACAGCCAGGAAGGCCGAAGGCGTGACAGCCAGGAAGGCCGGAGGCGTGACAGCCAATACGCCGAAGGCGTGACAGCCAATACGCCGAAGGCGTGACAGCCATTAGCGCGGGGCGGATCGAGCCCGAAGGGCGAGTGAAGCCCCGGGAATCAGCTGCAATTATTTTTCGGCCCCGGAGGGGTCGCAGGGTCTTGGCACAAAAGGTTCTGCAACCCCTCCGGGGCCGGTTGATGTTATGGGGCCGGTTTCCCGGGGTTCCTCCCGTCCCGCAGGCGCGGGACGGGATCCACCCCGCGCAAATCGATCTCATCCTTTCGGGATCGTCCAATATCTATTAAATCTTAAGGCTATATCCCCTCACTTGGACGGGGGTGCCCCCCCGACGCACCTATCTTATCTCACCACCAGGACCCAGTCGGTGTCGGTGCTGGGGGGATCGAACTCAAAGGGAACGGCCTCCTCGCCGGCGGGGATGGAGATCTGGCCAAAGGACTGGCGCTGGCCGGTCCTGGTATCGATCCAGGTCACCGCCTCGTAGATTCCAGGCTCAAGGGCCAGGTCAAAGGAGTTGCCGTCCATGCTGAAGACGAGGTACTGCCTGCCCGGCTCAGCCAGGGCGTAAACATCGAGGACCTGGTGGCGGCCGAGGAGGGCGTCGGCGGGATTCATGTTCTGGAAGATCACCTCGTCGTTCATGATATCGGTGAGGATCTGGATGTAGCGTTCGCTCAGCCGGAAAGGATTCTCGTCATTGAAGGGCAGGCCTTCCGGGCCGCCGGCGTAGAGCTCGTATTCCTTGGCGTGGCCGTTCCAGTTGAAGGAGGCCCCGGCGGTGACACAGGCCCAGGCGGCACGGCGGAGATCCTCCTGGTCGGCCCCCACCATGGGGTGCCAGAACCGGCGCCACAGGGCGTTGCCCTCGCTCATGTAGACGGGCTTGCCCTTGTAGCCGAGGAGGCAGGCCATGTGGTGGCTGAAGGCGGAGCGCCAGTAGATGCGCTCATCGTCCTTGTCGGCGGCGAAAATCCCGTGATTCTCGACCGCGGCAAAGGTGTATTCGGGATACTGATACACATTTTCGCGGGGGAACTCGTCCTCGTAGGCCCGCAGGTGCCCGAAGACGTCGTACTTCATGAGGAGCCGGGCCAGCTGCAGCTCGCGCTCCTCGTCGGTGCCGTCGACCTCCCAGACGAAGTTCCACCCGGCGATGCTGGCAAAGGGAGCCAGGCGGGCCACGACGTAGCGGACGTAGAAATCCTTTTCCTCGTCGGAAAGCTTGGTCCAGTCCACGGACTCGTTGCGGGCGCCGTCAAAGCCGAGGAACATGTGCACGCCGACATCACGGTCGTTGAACCAGCCGAGGTGCTGCTCCATGCGGCGCCAGGTATCGAGGTTCATGGTGGAGGAGGCCTTGCCTTCCTCGTAAAGGGCGAGGTCGAGGGTCTCGGGCTCCGGCCCGTCGAGGTAGTACTGGCCGAAACAGCAGAGGGAGAGCAGCCAGTTGACCTGGACGTGGTTGTATCCGTGGTCGATGAGCGGCTGGTAGACGTTGTCGACGATCCACCCGAAGTCCTGGGCGATGGAGCCGTGGCCGGTCTCGTAGTAGGACTTGATCCAGACCGGATCGGTGCCGTTGTAGGCCAGCCAGCGGGGATTCTGCTCATAGGCCTTGAGGATGCCCTTGCCGGCGCCCTCGGTGGTGGCGTTGAAGGTCCCCTGCCCTCCGGGAGTGCCGTCGGACCACTTGTATTCATAGGACCACTCTCCGGCCTCGTCTGGCATGAAGCGGATCTTCCAGACCATGCCATGGGTGGCGTCCCCGGTGCCATCCCCGTTCCCGTCGAAAAAGCCCATGAAGTCCGTGCTCTGTCCGGAGGGGGAGTGGAACGTGGCGGTGAGGTCGACATCGGCGAACTTGTTGTCGTAGGCCTTGTCATTCTCGAGCCGCAACTCGAAGACGCGGTACAGGGGCACGGTCTTTCCGGCGGAGAGGTTCAGGCCTGCGGCCATGAGGCCGAGGAGGAGGATGGAGGTGCGCTTGATGTTCATGGTCTTGCTGCTGGGAATTATGGAAGTGTAACGATGGGATAAATACGTCGCGCCCTGGAGTCGGCCTCGTCTCCCGCCCGCAGGGGACGGAAGGAGACCCGGAGGACGTGCGGCTCGGGAAGGACCGCGTACCGTTGCAGGACTCCCGGTCCGCAACTGCTGTTGCCGAGGCCGCTCATGGCGGCGTCGAGGGAAAGGACCACCTCCTCCCGGGGATCCAGCTCGAAGGTGTGGTCGGCCCGGTCGAGATCGGAGGCGGTGTAGTGGAGGGCGGAGGCCGAATCCGGCTTTCCTTCCGTGACGACCAGCAGGCCGTTGCCGGAATTCTCCCGGAGGGCCAGCCAGCGGACATCCTCCTTGTTGCCGGTTTCCTGGGGACGCGGATAGGGCACGTACTGGTCCGTCACCGTGCCGGCCCACCGGCCGATGGCGGCGCTGGTCTTGCGGTCCGGGTAATTCTCGTGCGGACCGCGGCCGTACCAGGAGAAGTACTCCATTCCTGACGGAATTGTCATGACAATCCCGATACGCGGCAACGGGGGCAGGTCACCCTCCGGGATGAACTGGCTGGAGAGGGAAATTGTCCCGTCGGCAAAGACCTGCCAGTCGGCCTGGTGGCGGAAGGCGCCCTTGGCGGCATGGCTGACGGCGACGGTGCGAATGACGACATAACCCGCTTCCTCGGCCAGGACCCCAACCTCGACCGGCTCGCGGCGGAGCTGGTCCAATCCGGCCTCCTGCCACATGTCGGCCAGCCAGTTGCCGAAGCCGCGGTCGTTGTCGGTGTAGGCCCGGTAGGCCTGCAGGACGGGGCCTCCATCGGGGAGCATCTCCTTCCCGTCGACGGTCCAGGATTGAAGGTTGGCTTGCTCGCTCGAGAAAGTGGCCTTGAAACCTTCGCCGGCAACCGTGACCACCCCGGCATCCTCCTCAACCGAAATGCTGCCCTCGACCGGCTGCGGCAGCGGGGCCATGAGAGGCATCGGGACCGGCAGTTCCATCTGTTCCCAGGCCAGGACATGGCCGGCCGGGGCCCATGGCGGTTCATTCGGGAGCACGCAACGGACCAGCAGGCGGTACTCGTCGCCGGGGTTGGCCCGGCCCGGCATGGGGACCGGAAGCACCATGAGGCCGGATTCGCCGGGAGCCACGGAGGGCGGCTCAACGGTGCCATCGGAAATGATTTGGCCCCGGTTGCTGAGTTCCCATTCCATGGCGTAATCCTGCAGGCCGGTGTGGTGCTGGTGGTTGGTGACCTTCACCGCCACGCCGCCCTGGCGCATCCCGACCCACTCGAAATAGACCGGCTGGTAGACCTTTTTCAGTTCATGGAACTTCGGGTTGATGCTCTGGTCGGAAAAAAGGATGCCGTTCAGGCAAAAGGCCTTGAGGTTGGGGTAGTCCCCGAAATCGCCCCCGTAGGCGATATATTCAGTGCCGTCCTCAGCGGTCTTGTAGATTCCCTGGTCGATCCAGTCCCAGATGAAGCCGCCCAGCATGCGCGGGTGGGAGTAGATCTCGTCCCAGTATTCCTGCAGGTTGCCAAGGGCGTTGCCCATGCAGTGGGCATACTCGCTGGTCAGGACCGGCCGGTCGTCGGAAGGATCCCCGGCGATGCTGAGGAGCCGTTCCCAGCGGGCATTCTCGGCCCGCTCCACTTCGGATCCCGGCTCGATGCCCGGGTTCAGGTATTCCTCCTGCACCCGGGGATAGAACCGGCTGATGACGTCCACGGTATCGGGATCGAGGGCATCCTTCTCGTCGCCGATCTGGACCAGCTTGGGGCCCTCTCCGGCCACCCCGACATACTGGACCGGGTTGCCCTGCGCGCCTTCGTAATGAATCGGGCGGGTCGGGTCGAAGTCACGGATCCAGGCGGAGATGGCTGCAAAATTGGGACCGTAACCGGCCTCGTTGCCCATCGACCAGAAGATGACCGAGGGATGGTTCTTGTCCCGCTCGACCATGCGGATGGCCCGGTCCAGAAAGGCCGCGGCCCAGTCCGGCTGGCTGGCCAGGTAGCCGCGCAGGCCGTGTTCCTCGATATCGGCCTCGTCCATGAGGTAGAGGCCGTACTGGTCGCACAGCTTGTACCAGAGCGGATGGTCCGGATAGTGGGCGGTCCGCACCGCATTCACGTTGGCCTGCTTGAGGAGGAAAATATCCTTCAGCATGCGTTCCCTGGTCATGACTTTTCCACGACGCGGATCATGCTCATGGCGGTTGACCCCGCGCAGGCGGACGGGCTTTCCATTGACCAGGAGCCGGCCGGCCTTGACCTCAATCTCGCGGAACCCGACATCGCTGCCGACCGCCTCGGTCACCTTCCCGTCCGGATCCACCAGGGAGAGGACCAGGCGGTAGAGATAGGGCGTCTCGGCGGTCCATTTGCGCGGATTCTCGACCACCGTCTCCATCCAGCCGAATTTCCGCGGACCGCGCTGGGGGGTGCGGAGGACGAGGATGCTGGAGTTGTAGCCGGCGTTCAGGACCGGCTTGGCATCCTGTTGCAACGGTGCGTCCAGGACGGGCTTTCCGTCCGCATCGTACAGCTGGGCGCTGAGCTTCCAGCCCTCGAGGTCGCTCCCGTCGCAGGCGGCCAGCTCCGGCTCGAGCCGCAGCAGCGCGTCCTTGTAATCCACATCGAGATCCGTCCGGACCTGCAGGTCGCGGATCCGGGCAGCGGGAGTGGTGTACAGATCCACATCCCGGAAGATGCCGCTGAGCCGCCACATGTCCTGGTCCTCAAGGTAGCTGCCGTCGCACCAGCGGTAGACCTCGACGGCGAGGAGGTTTTCCCCGGGCCGCAGGTAATCCGTGATATCGAACTCGGCCGGGGTCATGCTCCCCTGGCTGTAGCCGACCTGCTCACCGTTGACCCACAGGTAAAAGGCGCTCTGGACACCCCCGAAGACGATGAAGACGCGATCCCGGTTCCAGCCATCAGGAAGCTTGAAGGTCCGCCGGTAGGAGCCGACCGGATCGCGCTCCTCGTAGGCGGTGTAGCGCTCGGGAGGTTCCGAGGTGACCCGGGGTGGATCGACCTTGAAACCGAACCCGGCACTGACGTAGATCGGCGTGCCGTAGCCTTCCAATTCCCAATTCGAGGGGACCGGAATGGTGTCCCAGGACTGGTCGTCGAAATCGGTCCGGTAAAAATCCTCCGGGCGCAACTCCGGCCGGGGCACCCAATTGAATTTCCACTCGCCATTGAGACTGATCCGTCTCTCGGCCGCGGGGTCCCCCACCCGCGCCTCCTCGACGCTTCCGTATGGAAAGAACCAGGCCCGGGCGGATTCCCGGTTACGCTGCAGGACGTGCTGGTTTTCCCAGTCCCTCGAGGATGCGAAGAGGGACGGGCATAAGCTGGTGAGAAGGAAAGCGAAGAGGAGGTAACTGGAATAGGGTCTCATCCTGTCGGTAATTGAATGATCAATCCGGTAAATAGCGATCCGGATTTGTCAGGACCGGTTGCCGGTTGGATAAAAAAACACTGCGTCCCGTTGCCAAGACGCAGTGTGAAAGTCAGGAACCGTGGTTGGACGGTTGGCAGGTTATCCTTTGCTCCCGATCAGAAGAAAGGGACAAAGACCCAGGCGCCGTTGCTCAGAACATTGGCTTCCGGAAGATAAATGTAGGCATTCATTCCGTAGGACCAGACCCAGTCGCCGAGGCTGACATTCAGGTTGCCCAGAAGGCCACTGGCATGGACGTTGCCATCGACGTCAACCGGATAGTTGGCCCACAGCTCGCCGGATCCTCCCGGGCCGGATTCCGAGGCAGGAACAAACATCCAGGCGCCTGCGCTGGAGATCAGGTTCTCCGGCATGAGGACATGCCGGCCGACGGCCAAAGGCCAGACCCAGGGTCCGTCGGAGACCTGGAGCCAGCTGAGGGCGGTACCGGTGTCGCACCAGTCCCCGGCAAGAATATTCCAGATGCCATAGGTCGGGGTGCCTCCTCCCTCGTTCGGAGTGACCGAGGCCCAGGTGGTGCCCATCCGGAACTCGTCAAAAAGGAATTCCGCGTGGGGGCGGTTGCCGCTGGCATCGCCGGCCCAGGGACAGATGTACATAATGTCGGAGAAGTCTTTGGGGACCTGGGTCTCAACGCCTTCAACCATTTCGGTGATGGTCCAGTTCGGGAGCTGGATCTGGGCGTCGGCAATCGTTTCCGGCTTGGACAGGTCCGGATTGAACCAGAGGTAAACGCTGTCGGCGACAGTCGAATCCCCGTTGTGGTCAATCCGCATCACGACAAACTGCATGTCGGTAAAGGGAATGTCGGTTTCGTGATACTCGTCGGACACGAATTCCCAGGTGTTGTACCGTTCCAGGTCGACCGCCGTGGCCGGGTTGTTCTCATCAATGGTTGGATAATAAACTTCCGAGTAGTGGCCGATCTGAAGGACTTCCCCGGGGGTTCCCTGGTTACCCGAGGCATCCATCCCCGAATTGAAAATCCGCAGGGCCGCGCCGCGGGGATAGAGGTTGTTCGGATAGGGATATCCGTTCGGATACTGTTCCGGATCGGTGTACGGGAGGGCATTCGGGTCGACGGCAGGACCCAACCGCTGGCCGATGAAGGACATATAGGTTCGGGTGTTCACCGGATCCTTGACCGGATTGGCCAGTTTGCGGGCCAGTTCGGTGGAGCCGTTAACGTTGTCTTCATTGGATGGATCGAGGTGGACGGCGTTCCCGCTCACGGTGACGGGACCATTGTAAAATGAATCCACGATGAAAGCGGTGTTGGTGGCGGGGCTTCCTTTGCCCTGGATGGTTTCCACAAAGGACCAGGGACCGTCCCAGCCGGTTCCGCCATCGTCGTTCTCGATCGAATTGGCAACGGTTACGAAAAATCCCGGGATGATTTCAATTTCAACTTCAAAGGGATAGTCAATTCCATCATAGGTGGTCAGGCCCTGGGCATTCAGGGAGCCCGCGCCGGCCACCAGGCCAAGTCCAATTGTAAGGACTCCGGTTTTGAGTAGGGTATTCATGCTCATATGCTAATGGGGGAGACGAGGATTAATAGATAGGGTGAGTGAAAATGCGGGAGAGGAAAGAGTTCAATGAACCGCACGCTTATTTTAATGAAATAACCGTTGTTTCATATGAACCTATTGTCAATTTAATTTCCGGAAAGTTCCGAAAATTATCCGGAAAGTACCGGTGGCGCAAGCCGGAGCTGGGAAAACAGGCCGAATGGCTCAGCCCCCGAACTGGGCATTGCCGAGCAGTCGGGAGATTCCGAACAGCTTGTCCCCGAAGTCCTTGATGAGGACATCCAGCTCAACGGTTTTCTCGGTAATGGAATTGACCAGGGGGACATACTGCTGGATCTCCTGTACGGAAGCGTCTTCACCGAGGGTGGCCATCAGGGTCTCTAGCTGCCCGAGGTAGTCCCGGTAGCCTCGATCGAGGGTCCGGACATCATTCTTGAAGGACCACAGCTGGCGCTCCAGGTTCCGCAACTGGTCCGCGCCGAGGGTACCGGTGTTGATCTGGTAAAGACTGCCGAAACTGGCCAGCTGGTTCCAGAAGTGGAAGTAATCGGCGTCATTGAAGGAATTGGAAAGCCGGTTCATCCGGTCGCCAAAGACCCTCAGGGTTTCCATGTTGGACTGCATGACGGCGTAGGACTGGGCGGGATCCTCGGTCTCGCCGGAGGCGAGGTTGATCATGGCCTGGCGGGAGTTGTACATCGCGTTCAGCGTGGCCAGGGGGAGGGAGGTCGTCATGGAGGCATCCACAGCCGTTGATCCCGAACCGGAATCGGTGGTTTCACAGCCCGTCCAGAGGAGGGCCAGGGTGAACATCGAGGCAGCCAGGAGTGTGCGAGCTGGTTTCATCCTGGGTATGATTAATCAGTTGAATCGCTGGTGAACAGGTAAATCCAAAGGCCACTTTCCTCGCCTTCGGCAATGTAGAGCCAGCAGTTGAGGAGGCAAGACCAGGCGTAGGGGGATTCGCCGGCATAGACCAGGCCCAGGAAATCGCCGGTAAAGGCAAAGCCTTCCGGACTCGCGGGATAGCCCAGCCAGAAGTCGCCAAAGGACCCGTCGGTATTGACCATGGCATCGGCCTGGACGAGGACCCAGCCGCCGCCGGAGGGGAGGCAAACGGCCTGGTCGTCGGCGTAAAACCATCCACCCCGGCGGTAGGACCAGACCCAGGGCTCGAGGTCGGCGAAGACCCAGCCAAGAAACTCCGGGACCTCGACGATTCCGTTTTCCACCAGGGACTGCCCGAACCAGGCCGGAATCGTCCCCCGGGGATAAACGGTGTAGGATTGACCGGCTTCAGTGGCGAATCCGAAGACCTCCTCACCGCAATCAAGGGACGGGACGAGGTTCCCGTCCGGGCCCATGATCTCGATCGGATCGGCCGAGCGAAGATAGCAGTCGGAACCGGCATCCGAGCTGATGGTGGCTTCCACGAGGTGCCCCTGGGCCCATTCGATATCAACCCCGAAACCGCCCTGGGCCCGCAGGCCGCTGACACGACCCTGGGGCAGCTTGGCCGGGAGGGCGGGGAGGAGGTCGATCTCTCCCCTACGGCTCTGCATGAACATCTGCACGGTCCCCATGAGGGCGCCCATGTTGCCGTCGATCTGGTCCTCCCCGTTGCCCTTGTTGGAAAAGGTCATGTTGGGGGTGTGGGAGCGGCCGAGGATATCGAGGAGGATCATCAGGGCGTGGTCCCCTTCCCCGAGCGCGTCACGGAGGTTCATTTTCCAGGCGCGGCTCCATGAGGTATTGTTGGAGGGATCGCCCTTCCAGTCCAGGGACACCTCCACGGCATCGGCAAAGTGCGGTTCGTAGTCCGGATGAATTTCATCGCCCGGGAACATGCCCAGCAGCGGGGAAAGGTGGCGGTGGCCGCCAATGACCGGGTTTTCCGGGACATCGACATCCTCCAGCCATTCCTGCAGCTGGCCGTACTGGCCGATCTGGTTGGGCGGGAGGAGGGACCGCTTCTCCTTGAGGGTTTCCCGCAGCTCGGCATCAACCCCGAGGATCTCGCTGGCCTCGATGACATAGGAGAAAAGGCCTCGGATAAGCTGGTTGTCCATGGTCGTGCCGGCCACCAGCTCGCCGTTGTCATCGAGCAGCTTGTTGGCCTGCTCCGGGGAATGGCTGGGGTTGGTCAGCAGGTACTTGCCCCACTGCGGCCGGCCCTGGTTGTTCCAGGGTGCGTACTGGTCCGTGGGTTCGCGGGGATCCATGACCAGGAAGTCGACAAAGAACTCGGCCGCGCCCTTCATCAGCGGGTAGATCTCCTGCAGGACAGCCGGATCCATGCTGTAGCGGTAATGCCACCAGAGGTGCATGCTGAGCCAGGCCCCGCCGGAGGGCCACAAACCGCCCGGATTGTTGATCGGGGCAGCCCCGCGCCAGAGGTCGGTGTTGTGGTGGACCATCCAGCCGTCGGCCCCGTAGTGGGTCTGGGCCACCACGGCCCCGGTCTCGGAAAGGTCCTTGACCAGGTCGATCATGGGCACGTGGGTCTCGGCCAGGTTGGTAATTTCCGCCGGCCAGTAATTCATCTCCTGGTTGATGTTGAGGGTCATCTTGCTCTCCCAGGAGGGATTCAGCTCGTTGCACCACTTGCCCTGCAGGTTCATCGGCTGCGAGCCCGGCCGCGAGGCGGCGATCATCAGGTAGCGGGCCATCTGGAAATTGAGGGTGATCAGCTGCGGATCGGCCAGGTTCAGATTGTCGGTGTAGGTCTGGACCTCGCCGTATTTCTGGGCGTCCTTGAGGACCGAACGGTCGACTTCGGCCTTCAGCTGACTCAGCCGGGTGTCGGTCGGGAGGTCCGCATTGCTGTTCGTCCCGAGGTCCAGCTCGACCCGGTTGAAAAGCTCCTGGTAATCCGCCACATGGACGGCCCGGAGATCCTCGTAGCTCTTGCCGGACACGGCCGCGAGGACGGCCTTGGTACGGGCATCGGGATCACCGCTGAGGTCGTCGAAGCGGACAAAGTTGGTCGCCACATGCATCACCAGGACCACCGAGTCGGCCCCAAGGACGGAGATCGAATCACCAGCGCCGGAAATGGAGCCTCCCTCGGCGCGGACCTCGACCCGGGCCTGGAAATGGATGTCGCTGGTTTGCTGGCGGCGGGTGTCGGCATCCCGGTTCACCTTGGCATTCATGACCAGCTGGTTGCCCTCGACCGTGACCTGGCGGTCGGTGTGCAGAGAGCTGAAGGACAGATTGCAGTAAACGCTACCCGGTATGTTGGCGCTCAGCCTGACTACGATGACTCCGTCGGGATAGCTCGCAAAATACTCGCGATGGTAGTCCACGCCGCCGGAGGTGTAACTCACGTGAGCCGTTCCTGTTTCGAGATCCAACGAGCGCCGATAATTGGACGAACTGCTAATTCCGGTGTTAATTTCCAGGACCCCGGCCCCGACATAGGGGCTTTGCCGAAGCGGCACGCTCATGAAATTGGCGCCGGCATAATTGTTGTAGGCCGCCTGCCCTTCGCCCTGCCAGACCAGGGCCTGGATCTCGTCCAGCACATCAAAGGCGCCCGGGTGGGAGTAGTCGTTGACGGTGCCCATCCAGACCGTGTCCTCGTTGAACTGCAGGTTCTCCAATCCCACACCTCCATAGACCATGGCCGCCATCTTGCCATTGCCGATCGGGATGGCCGACTGGGAAGTGACGCCGGCCTGATAGCTGGCCGGGCTGTTATAGTGGAGTTCAAGGGGGCCGACCTCGGCCGCCAGGCTGGTTGCCGACAACAGGGCAGCCCAGATCAGGGGGGATTTCTGAAGGAATTTCATTGCAGACAGGGTTGAGGGGGAAAATCCCGAACCTGCAAGGATGCCAGGAATATTTCAACTGAATTATCTATGAAATAACCTGAAATTAAGTGAATTCATGAACCCGTGAAGAAGTCGGCTTCCAGATTGACTGGAACACCGGCTTCCATTTCCAGGGTCCGGGAAGCGTCCCGCCAGGAAAGGAGAACCGGACCGGACCGCTCCGGATGGAGGGTGAAGGAGCGCAACTGCCCGTCCTGCCATTCGATATCGACGACGAGGCCGCCGCGGGCACGCAGACCCCGGACGGAGCCGTCGGGCCAGGCCGGGGGAAGTGCCGGGAGAAGGATCAGCGCCTCGAGGTGGCTTTGCAGGAGCATCTCGGCGATGGCCGCGGTGCCGCCGAAATTGCCGTCGATCTGGAAAGGCGGATGGGAATCGAAAAGGTTCGGGAAGGTTCCCCCACTCCACTGCTGGCGGGCGGTTGCCTGGTTGGCCGGCTTGAGATGGGATTGCAGCAGCTTGAAAGCCCGTTCGCCGTCGCCCAGGCGGGCCCACATGGCCAGCTTGTAGGCGAGGCTCCAGCCGGTCCCCTCGTCGCCGCGGGCATTCAGGCTGGCACGGGCGGCCCGGGCCAGCTCGGGCGTCTTTTGGGGTGAAATCTCGTCGCCCGGATACAGTCCCCACAGGTGGGCCGTATGCCGGTGATGCGGATCAGCCTCCTTGTAGGGCTTGAGCCACTCCATGAGCCTGCCGTCGGGCCCGATCTGGTTGGGGGCGAGGCGGGGAATGGTGGACCCAAGCTCGGAACGCAGGTCCGCATCAGTGTCCAGAATGGCGGAGGCCTTGGCCACGGCATCGAACAGGTAGCGGAGGAGCTGCATGTCCGCGGTGGGGCCCATGCAGACATGGGCGGTCTCGCCGTCCTCGGTGATAAAGGCGTTCTCCGGCGAGTTGGAAGGCGCGGTCACCAGCCATCCGTGCTCCGGCTCCTCGATCAGCATGTCGAGGTAGAAGAGCGCGGAACCCTTGAGGACGGGATAGGCCCGCTCCAGGAAGGCCCGGTCGCCTGTAAAACGGTAATAATCCCAGAGGTGCTGGCAAAGCCAGGCCGAGCAGGAAACGGTCGAGCCCCAACTGGCGGATTCACCGGGCGAGGAGAAGCCCCAGGGGTTGGCCAGCAGGAAGCTGACCCAGCCCCGGGCCCCGTAGTAGGCCTCGGCGGTCTCGGAACCCGGCTCCACCAGGGACTCGATGAGGGCAAAAAGCGGTTCATTGAGCTCCAGCATGTTGCACACCGTGGCCGGCCAGTAATTCATCTGGACATTGATGTTGGCGTGCCAGTCCCCGTTCCAGGGGGTCTGGACGGTGTCCGCCCAGATGCCCTGCAGGTTGGCCGGGAGACCGCCCGGGCGGGAGGAGGAAATGAGCAGGTAGCGGCCAAAGTCGAAATAGAGGGCCGCCAGGTCGGGATCGGGTTCCCCGCGCTGGAAACGCTGGAGGCGTTCCCCGGTGGGAATCTCGCGGACGGCTTCCGCGGCCGACTCACCGCCCAGTTGCAGTTCCACGCGGTTGTAGTAGCTTTGGTAGTCCTTGACATGGTCGGCCATCAGACCGGACACCGGCTTCCCGACGGCCCGGTCGAGGTCCGCCAGGGCCTGGGCCCGGGCATTCTCCACCGGACGCCCGGCGAAGGACTTGATGTCGGTGGCCCCGCTGAGCATGAGGACGACCTTGGAGGCCTTCTCCACGCGTAGATTCCCCGCCTCATCGGTGACCACCTTTCCGTCGGTTTCGGCCACCCGCAGACGCGCCGCGTAACGCACGCCCCGGCCGTAGCGCCAGCCGTTGTCCAGCTCACCGAACATCTCCAGGTCGCCGTTGTCCGCAAGGGCTACCGTGGCCCGCTCGGGGCGCTCCATGCGGAGGGTCACGTTGATCACCTCCGCCTGATCGGCACTGAGGACGTAGACAAAGACGTTGTCCGGTGCGGAGACAAAACCGGTCCGCTCGAAAGTGACCCCGTCCTGGCGGTAAACGAGCCTGGCCGTGGCGGTTTCGAGGTCGAGCGTACGCTGGTAGCCGGTCACCTCCCCCTCCGACGGATCAAAATCCAGGTACAGGTTGCCGAGCAACTGGTAGCTGCCGTAGGGATCATCGGCCCCGGTGCCGAAGCCGGAGCCGACCCCGGCGCAGGTAAAGTACTGGTTGACCAGGGCTTCCGCCTCGACGTTCTTTCCCTCGAGCAGAAGCTGGCGGATTTCCGGCAGGGCCGCGGCGGCGCCGGTACGGTCGGCGTTCTGCGGGGAACCGGACCACATGCCGTGCTCGTTGAGGACAATCCGCTCCCCGGAAACGCCCCCGAAAAGCATCGTGCCCAGTCGGCCGTTGCCCAGGGGCAGGGACTCCGTGATGTGGGTGCCTGGCTGGTCAAAGAGGATTTCACGGGCCTGGAGCTGAAGGCTTCCGGCAACGGTGGCCATGGCGGCGGCCAGGAGGCCGGCGGTACTCCTTAGAGAGGTCCCATTCATTTCTGGTCCTTTTTCAAATCAGGCGAGGACGTGGCCAGGGCGATGACCCGGCCCTCGTCCCCAACCGCGCAATAATAATGGTAGACGACCCCCTCGTGCTTGATGATCCACTGCTTGTGGGCGAACTGCCGGTCCCAGGGCTCGCTGGGCTGGATCAGGTGGGGGCCCTGCCATTTGGTCCAGTTGACCATGTCGTAGGAGCAGGCAAACGTGTCGAAGGCGTCCGGCTTCCAGAAGGCGCCGAAGTAGAACATGACCCAAAGGTCGCCGATCCGGGTGATCTGGGGATCGCCGCTGATGCTCCAGCGGGAGTCCGGGCCGTTGTAGACGACGTAATTCTCCCCGTAGCGCTGCCAGTGGACCATGTCGTTGGAGACGGCCATGCCAATGGCCTCGTGCCCGCCGGGACCGGCGTTCTTGCCGTTGTAGTACATGACGAAGGGATAGCCCAGGCGCTCCTCGGGATCATGGATAACATGGCTCTTGTAGAGGGTCTTGGCCTCGAAGGGGCGGACGTCGGCCTGCTCGCGGTGGAGGACGGGGTTGCCCTCATAGCGTACCCATTCCTTCGCTACACCTGGATTATCGGTCCAGGCCAGGCCGATGGACAGCGGATCCGGCTCGTAGCCCTGCAGGGCGCCGCCGATGTAGGTCGCCCAGTACCTGCCGTCGTACTTCTCAATTTCCGCGGAGCCTCCCCATTCATAATCAAAGAGGGCCAGGCCGGCGTCGAGCTGCCACTTGTCCCAGCCATCCTCCTCGGGGAAGGAGAGGATCCGGCCGAGCCGTTCCCAGTGGAGCAGGTCGTCGCTGACGGCAAGATGGGTCTCGTAGCCGATCTTGTCCTTGTTGGCCACGAACATCATGTACCAGCGGCCGTCGTGGCGAAAGACATTGGGGCAGTCGACCAGTTCCCCTTCCCCGCCCTTGATGATGATCCCGTACTTGTAGGGCGTTTGCACCTCCTCGTAGATGCGTTCCATCTGCTCTTGGGGGACGGGGCGGGCATTATTCATGATTTCCTCCGGAAAAGGGATAACGGCACGGGCCTCATCGGCGGCCTGGACGGGAACCGAAGCAAGGGCGGACGTGACCAGGCTGAGGCAAAGGCGGGAATAGCGTTTCATCTTCATGTCAGGGTGTGGGTGGTAATTCCATGAGCATTACAGGACCCAGCAAACCGGAGGGCAACAAATCACTGCCTTCGAGCAGACGAAAAGGCGCGGTGGTCCAGGTCAGGCGTTCCGCCTCCGGCAATTCATGGTCGCCGATCAGGCGGTTGGCCCAGGTGTTGGTGACCCGGATCTTGAGGCTGTTGGTGCCAATTCGCAGGGCGCCGGTGATCTCGACCCGGCGGGGAGAGGTCCAGGCCACCCCGCAGGGCTGGCCGTTGAGGGTTACCTCGGCAATGGAATGGACCTCGCCCAGATCAAGGAAATAGCGCGCCCCGCGCGTGACCAGGGCCCGGTTGAACTCAAAGGCGGTCTCATAGCCGGCCGTGCCCGAGTAGTGGCGGATACCCGGATTTTCGTGCAGCGACCAATCGGACAATTCCTCGAAGGCGACCGGAACGGCGGGTCCGCCCCACTGCGGATCGAAAGAGACCATCCAGGCATCCCGCAAGGGCAGGAGCATGTCCGGATCGGGAAGGGGTGTTCCCTCGGCGGCCGGATAGGCGGCCGGATGGAAGACCAGGAACAGCGACTGGGTGGGCGCCATCCGGAGCTGCACCTCGGTGCGTCCATCGATCTCCCTCCACGGGGGAACATGGCCCCGCGCGCCGGAAACCGGATCACATACCTGCGGGGAGAGGCCTGGCGTATCGAAGGAGATTACCAGGTCCCGCGCCTGGTCCGACTGGTTGGACAGAAAGAAGAGGGATCCATGCTCCAGGGACCGCTGCGCCCAG
>ENA-ORCW01000295-ORCW01000295.1-marine-metagenome-genome-assembly--contig:-NODE-295-length-41663-cov-3.653633_pt1 | contig 41663 bp, 39 predicted proteins | sample MGYA00237784_ERZ508517 | MGnify/ENA primary metagenome ERZ508517 (study PRJEB26187, sample SAMN06268979) | marine metagenome | isolation source: Tt ae E1 feedstock associated aerobic enrichment on... | reverse complement strand
GATAAACGGAAAGCGGATAAGATCACGATGACTTTCAAAAAATTCTGGAAAATAATGCGCGCGAAGCCCTAAAGGAATCGCATGGCCTATCTCGACAACATCGCCGTTTTCGTTCGCGTCGTGGAACTGGGAAACCTGTCGTCCGCCGGGCGCGATATGCGGCTTTCTCCGGCCGTCGCATCGAACCGGGTGAAGGAGCTTGAAAAGCATCTCGGCGTGCGGCTTTTCAACCGCACCACGCGGCAACTGACCCCGACCGAGCAGGGCCGTGTCTTCTATGAGGGCGCGCGCAAGGTTCTCGAAGCGGTGGCGGAAGCCGAAGCCTCGGTGGCCGACCTTTCGGGCCAGCCGCGTGGCACGATACGCGTCACCGCGCCGCTCGGCATCGGCAAGCGGCTGATAGCCAGCGGCATTCCCGAATTTCGTGACCGATATCCCGAGATCGAGGTTCGCTTAAGACTTTCAGACCATGAGGTGGACATGATGCGCGAGGGCATCGACGTCGCCTTCAAGCTCGGCATTCTGGAAAACTCCTCCTTCCGCATGCGCGGCATCATGGATTGCGCGCGCGTTCTGGCGGCAGCGCCCGACTATCTGCAACGACGCGGCGAACCGAAGACGCCCGAAGCGCTGATCGATGAGCGGCACGATTGCCTGATGCTGCGCTTTCCCGGCGCGCGCGAGCACTTCTGGGTGTTGCAGACGCCGGAGGGTGCGCGGAAATTCGAGGTTGGCGGCCCGTTCGATTCCGACGATGGCGACGTCATCACCGACTGGGCGCTCGCCGGACGCGGCATCGTCAACAAGCCCCGTTTCGAGATCGAGCCATTCCTGCGCGACGGGCGGCTTCAGGTGGTCCTGCCCCAGACCCCACCGGTGCCGGTAAAGCTTGCGGCGCTTTACCCGCACAAGAAGTTTCAGGACCCGAAAGTGCGGCTTCTGGTGGACTTCATGGCAAGCCGCTGCCAACGCATGATCGGCGAAACCTTGTCGGTGCGATAAGGCTCAACCCCCGCGCAGGCTTTCCAGACCGCGCTGAACAAGCTCGCGCATGAAGCGCTGATAGGGAACGCCGCGCTTCTCCGCCTCAGCCTTCACCGCGTCAAGCTGGCTTTGAGGCATGCGCATATTGACCCGCGCCGCCTTGTTCTCGAACTCGAAACCGGCGGGTTTGAACGCACCGAAATCCAGATCGGACAGATCCTGATCGAGAAAGTCTTCCGCATCCTTATCGGTTTTCAGTTTGGGAACGCTGCGTTTCATAGCGTTTCACCTCCTTGGCATGCATGTAGCGCGCTGTGATGGGACGGATAAGACGTTGCCCATCGACCACCCGAAAGGTCACGCCTATGAACATGGCACGCCCCTGCGGATTGCGTCCTATGACGATGTAGCGGTCTTCGTGCCCGGAATGAGCCGGGTCCGGCGCAATCAACGGGTTATGAAGAAGCGCATGTTCGATCTCAGTCTTCGAGACACCGTGCTTTGCACATTTCGGCCAGTTTCCAGCATCCCAGTCAAAGCCCGCGATCTTCATTCATGAAGTATGTAGGTTTGTACACACAAATGTCAATATGAATGCAACGCCACCAGTATCTCCGCAGCCGCCATCGCCGCGATGACGGCGGGGCGTTTGTCATGTACGGCATCGCCGCCGATGGGGGTGACGAGCCTGGAAAAACGGTCTTCGTCGCCGCCATTCTTGAGATACCAGCTTTTGAAGGTCGCGCGCTTGGTCTTCGAACCGATCATGCCCACATAGGCTGCGTCGGCGCGCGCAAGGGCTTCCGCGACCAGCAGGAAATCGAGCGCGTGATCGTGCGTGAGGATCACGAAGGCGGTTCCGGCGGGAGCTTCACGCACCACCTCTTCCGGCAGGACCGCAAGGCGCGTTTCGATATTCGCCGGAAAGCCCTCAAGCGCCTCCTGACGGGTTTCGACCACCAGCACCCGCACGGGCAGCGGGTCGAGCGCGGCCGCCAGCGCATGGCCGACATGACCGCCGCCAAACAGGATCACCTGCGGAAAGGCGCTTGCCTCATCGCCGGCGCGCTTCACAAGCGCCGTGCGCTCAGCCCGATCCAGAAGGCGAATGTCGAGCGCCACCCGGCCGCCGCAGCACTGGCCGATTTCCGGTCCCAGCGGAATCTCGAGAGCGCCATTTGCCAGATTGTCCGAGATGAGATCACGCGCTTTGGCAATCGCCATGAATTCGAGCTGACCGCCGCCAATGGTTCCGAAAATCGCCTCTGGCGAAACCAGCATCCACGCCCCCTTTTCGCGCGGGGTGGATCCCTTCGCCTCGCGCACCTCCACGAGCGCGACGGACGGCGAGGCTTGCAAGAAGGTCCCGAGGCCGGAGGTCGAATCGGTCATATCGATAGGTCCTGCCCCTAGCGCGCGCCTACCGCCCGGAGCCGCTCAACCGCCATCAGCACACGCTCGGGCGTGGCCGGCGCATCGAGACGCGGGCAGACCCGATGGTCGGCGACGCTCGCCACCGCATCGGACAGAGCATGAAGCACGCACATGGCGAGCATAAAGGGCGGCTCGCCCACGGCCTTGGAACGATGCACCGTCGGTTCGGCATTTTCCGCCCAATCGGCCAGCGCCACGTTGAACACCTTTGGCCGGTCGGAAGCGAGCGGTATCTTGTAGGTGGAAGGCGCATGCGTCCGAAGCCGCCCCTTGCCATCCCAAATCAATTCTTCCGTCGTCAGCCAGCCCATGCCCTGAATGAAACCGCCTTCGATCTGGCCAATGTCGATGGCCCGGTTCAGCGAACGGCCCGTCTCATGCAGGATGTCGACGCGCTCGACCATGTATTCGCCGGTCAACGTATCGACGGAAACCTCGGCGCAGGCCGCGCCATAGGCGAAGTAGTAGAATGGCCGCCCCTCGCCCTTGTCGCGGTCCCAGTGGATTTTCGGCGTCTTGTAGAAACCGGCGGCCGAAAGCTGGACGCGTGCCATATAGGCCTCGCGGATCAGCTCGGCAAAGGGGATTTCGCGGTTGCCGATGCGCACACGGCCTGGCAGGAACACGACCTGATCCTTCGGCACATCATGGGCTTCGGACACGAAGTCGATCAGCCGGGTCTTGATCTGGCGCGCCGCATCCTGCGCAGCCATGCCGTTCAGATCGGAACCGGAGGAGGCCGCCGTGGCAGAGGTGTTGGGGACCTTCCCCGTGGTCGTGGCGGTAATCTTCACCTGATCGATGTCGATCTGAAATTCTTCGGCCACGACCTGCGCCACCTTGGTGTAGAGCCCCTGCCCCATCTCGGTGCCGCCATGGTTCAGATGCACGGAGCCATCCGTATAGACATGCACCAGCGCGCCGGCCTGGTTGAAATGCGTCGCCGTGAAGGAGATGCCGAACTTGACCGGCGTCAGCGCCAGACCACGCTTGATGACCGGGCTTTTCGCATTGAAGGCCGCGATCTCACGCCGACGCGCGGCATAACCGCTGCTTGCCTCCAGTTCGGCGATGATGCGTTCGGCAACATTGTCCTCCACCGTCTGGTGATAGGGTGTGACGTTGCGGTCGTCGGTGCCATAAAGATTTTTCTTGCGGATTTCGAGCGGGTCCTTGCCCAGCGCAAAAGCCACCTCGTCGATGATGCGTTCCGCGCCCACCATGCCCTGCGGCCCACCGAAACCGCGAAACGCAGTGTTGGACACGGTATTGGTGTAGAGCGGGCGCGAGACGGCCCGCGCGGCGGGGTAGAAATAGGCGTTGTCGCAGTGAAACAGCGCCCGATCCGTCACCGGGCCAGAGAGATCGGCCGCATAGCCGCAGCGCGCGGCATAGGTGAAGTCGACGCCGAGAATGCCGCCATCGTCATCGAAGCCGACCTCATAGTCGATCAGGAAATCGTGGCGCTTGCCGGTCGCCGTCATGTCGTCGTCGCGATCCGGACGCAGCTTGACGGGACGGTTCAGCTTCTTGGCGGCAATGGCAGAGATCACCGCGAACAGATTGGCCTGCGTTTCCTTGCCGCCGAAGCCGCCGCCCATGCGCCGCACCTCAATGGTGACGGCGTGGGAGGAGACGCCCAGCGCATGCGCCACCATGTGCTGCACCTCGCTCGGGTGCTGGGTGGAGGAAAACACGGTCACGTCGCCATCTTCGCCCGGCATGGCGAAGGCGATCTGGCCTTCGAGATAGAAATGGTCCTGCCCGCCAACCCGCATCTGGCCCTTGATGGAATGCGGGGCGGCGGCGATGGCCGCGGCACTGTCGCCGCGCTCAAGTTTCAGCGGCGCGGTGACAAGCCGCGCATCGGCGCCCGCATCGGCAATGTCGATCAGCGCAGGTTCTTCCGCATAGTCGATCTTCACCAGTCGGCAGGCGCGCCGCGCCGCATCGCGTGTTTCGGCAATCACTGCAAAGACCGGCTGGCCGAAAAACTGAACCAGGTCGTCTGTGAGAATAGGTTCGTCGTGCAGCCCGGTGGGACTGATGTCGTTTTCACCGGGAATGTCGTCCGCCGTCAGAACGGCAACGACACCGGGTGCAGCACGCACTTTCGATAGATCCATACCTTTGATCGTGCCATGCGCCACTTCGGAAAGGCCAAGACAGGCATGTAGCGTGCCCGCCGGTTCGGGCATGTCGTCGATATAGACGGCATCACCGCTGACATGTTTATGCGCGGAATCGTGCTTTTGGTCACTGGCGACACCACCAGCGATTTTTGCCTGGTCCGGATCAAGTGTTTCGTGCCGCGACATGATCAAGCGGCCTCATATCTGGAAAGATTCGCCAAACTGCCGGTGCTTTCAACGTAAAAACGGCGCAGCAGGTTCTTCGCCGCCATCATGCGATAATCAGCGGAGGCGCGCATATCGCTGATCGGCTGGAAATCGCCCTCATAGGCCGAAAGTGCTGCCTCGACGGTTTTCTCAGTCCACGGCTTTCCGACAAGCGCTTTCTCGACCGATTTTGCGCGCTTTGGCGTCGCCGCCATGCCGCCATAGGCGATGCGCGCGGCTTCGACCCTGCCATCGGCGATCCTCAGATCGAATGCGCCCAGAACCGCCGTGATGTCTTCATCCCGGCGCTTGGAGAGTTTCCAGACCGCGAAACGGGAGGACGCATCGGGCACCGGCACATGCACCGCCTCGACAAACTCGCCGGGCACGCGATCCTGTTTGCCATAGTCGATGAAGAAGTCTTCCAGCGGAATCGTGCGACGGGCCTTGCCCCTGCGCAGCGTGAGCGTCGCGCCAAGCGCGATCAGCGGCGGCGGCGTGTCGCCGATGGGCGAACCATTGGCGATGTTGCCGCCAATCGTGCCCATATTGCGCACCTGCTCGCCGCCGATCCGATCTATCAGCGCACCGAGGGCGGGAATGCGTTTTTCCAGAAGCGCGAACGCACCGGTGTAGCTGACACCGGCGCCGATGGTGATGATGCCGTCCTGCTCGTCGATCCCGTGCAGCCCGTCGAGCCCGCCGATGAAAACGACCGGCGAAATCTCGCGCATGAACTTGGTGACCCAAAGCCCCACATCCGTCGCACCGGCAACGATGGTGGCCTTCGGCTCGGCTTCGAGAATCGCGGCGAAATCGTCGACATCCGCCGGGATCAGCAGGCGCTCGCGGCCGGAGCCGATCTCCACGCGCACACCATCCTTCATGGCTTCCAGCGCGGCTATGACGGCGGCGCGCTCAGTCGCCAGCGGATCGGACGCCACATCACCGTAATCCGACACCGCCTGCGCGGCCCGAACAATGGGTTCATAGCCGGTGCAGCGACACAGATTGCCCTGCAAGGCCTTTTCGATGGCTCTTTCGGATAGCTGCGGCTCGCGCATCCAGAGCGCATAGAGCGACATGACGAAGCCCGGCGTGCAGAAGCCACATTGCGAGCCGTGATGATCGACCATCGCCTGCTGGACCGGGTGCAAAGTGCCATCGGCCCGCCTCAGATGCTCCACCGTCACCACATGGCAACCATCGAGCGAGCCGAGGAAACGAATGCAGGCATTGACGCTCTCATAAGCCAGATCGCCATGGCGCAGCCGGCCGACAAGCACGGTGCATGCGCCGCAATCGCCTTCGGCGCAGCCTTCCTTGGTGCCGGTCAGGCGCTGCCGCAGGCGCAGGTAATCGAGCAGGGTTTCGTCCGGACGGACATCGCTCAGCGCCACCGGCGTGCCATTCAGTAGAAACCGGATTTCATGACGCGCGCCCATCAGCTTCCCCTATAGGTGGAATAGCCGTAAGGCGAGATGAGAAGCGGCACATGATAGTGAGAGTGTTCGGCCATGCCGAAGCGAATGGGCACCTGGTCGAGAAAGGCCGGCTTTGGCAGGGAAACGCCCGCGGCGCGCAAATAGGCCCCGGCCTCGAAAACCAATTCGTAGGAGCCCGTGCGGAACGCCTCGCCCGCAAGCAGCGGCGCATCGCAGCGGCCATCGCTGTTGGTGGCAACGGTTTTCACATGGGTCCGCGCCTCGCCCTCCAAACGATAGAGCGCGATCTCCAGCCCCGCAGCCGGCTTGCCGCTGGCCGTGTCCAGCACATGGGTCGTCAGACGACCTCCACCCGCGTTGCTCATGCGGCCTCCCTGTAAACTCGTTCAAGCCACTTGCCCTTGAACCACTTGATTGTGGGGCAAATTGATTGCGAGCATAAGAGGCCACGCGGAGGATCGACAACTAAACTCTTTCAAATTTTTCGGGAAAGTTCACGCCGCATTCCATCGATTATCCTGACCAATAACGAACACCGGACAGATTGCATGACCCGTTACCTCAGAAACATGGCCGGCTATGGCCAGACCCCGCCGAATGCCGAGTGGCCCGGCGGTGCGCGAATCGCCGTTCAGTTCGTCGTTAACTACGAGGAAGGCGGCGAGAACTGCATTCTGCACGGCGACGAGGCTTCGGAAGCGTTCCTGTCCGAAGTGGTGGGCGCGGCCCCCTGGCAGGGCATGCGCCACTGGAACATGGAATCGATCTATGAATACGGCTCGCGCGCCGGGTTCTGGCGGCTTCACCGCATGTTCACGGCAGCCGGGGTGCCCGTCACGGTTTTCGGCGTTGCCACAGCCCTTGCCCGCAGTCCGAACCAGCTTGCCGCCATGCAGGATGCCGGCTGGGAAATAGCCTCGCACGGCCTGAAATGGATCGACTACCGCGCCCATTCGGAAGAAAGCGAGCGCGCCGACCTTCTGGAAGCCATCCGGTTGCACACCGAGGTGGTGGGCGAGCGCCCACGCGGCCTTTATCTCGGCCGCACCTCGGTCAACTCCGTCAAGCTGGCCATCGAAGAAGGCGGGTTCGACTGGATCTCCGACACCTATGACGATGATCTGCCCTACTGGATCGATCATGACGGCCATGGGCAGGGCACGCGCGCGCAACTGGTCGTTCCCTATACACTCGACGCAAACGACATGCGCTTTGCCACGGCGCAGGGGTTCAATTCCGGCGATCAGTTCTTCAGCTATCTGAAAGACGCCTTCGACACGCTCTATGCCGAGGGGGCTGCCGGCCGCCCGGCCATGATGAGCATCGGGCTTCACTGCCGCCTCATCGGCCGGCCGGGGCGCGCCGCGGCGCTTCAGCGTTTCATCGACTATGTGAAAAGCCGCGACCATGTGTGGCTGGCGACACGGGGCGAGATCGCCCGGCACTGGCGCGAAAAGCACCCATATGAGGCGCCGGCCCTGCGCCCGAGCCGCATGAGCGAACCGGAATTCATCGAGCGGTTCGGCGGCATCTACGAGCATTCACCGTGGATCGCCGAACGCGCGGTGAAGCTGGAGCTTGGCCCCGCGCACGACACGGCGGGCGGCCTTGCCAACGCGCTCGCACGCGCTTTCCGCTCGGCCAGCGAAGACGAGCGCCTCGGCGTTTTGAAAGCGCATCCCGACCTTGCCGGCAAGCTGGCGGCGGCCAAGCGGCTGACCGAGGAATCGAGCAGAGAGCAGGCCTCGGCGGGGCTCGATGCTCTGACCGACAGCGAACGCGCCCGCTTCACCGAACTCAACACCGCCTACACGCGGAAATTCGGCTTTCCCTTCATCATCGCCGTCAAGGACAACACCAAGGACAGCATTTTGAAGGCGTTCGAGGCCCGGCTGGAAAACAGCCGCGACGATGAATTCGCCGCCGCCTGCCGGCAGGTGGAGCGGATCGCCCGGCTGCGCCTCAACGACATTCTCCCCGCATGAAATCAGGACCACACAGATGAACGCCCGCACCTATTACGCCCCGCATGGCGGGCATCCGCCACAGACCCAGCTCCTGACCGACCGCGCTGTTCTGACAGACGCCTATGCGCTCATGCCGAAGGGCGTCATGCAGGACATCGTTACCAGCCTGTTGCCCTTCTGGGAAAAGACCCGCTGCTGGATCATCGCGCGGCCGCTTTCCGGTTTTGCGGAAACCTTTTCGCAGTACATCATGGAAGTTCAGCCCGGTGGCGGCAGCGACCAGGCAGAGCTCGACGAGACCGCGGAAGGTGTTCTTTTCATCGTCGAGGGGGAATTGACCGTCGAAATCGGCGGCGAGACACACCAAATGACGCCCGGCGGCTACGCCTATCTGCCGCCATCGAGCGGCTGGACGGCACACAATCGGAGCGAGGCGCCCACGCGGTTCCACTGGATCCGCAAGGCCTATGAGCCCGTCAACGGCCTCGACGCGCCCGATCCGCTGTTTCTGAACGAGGCCGACATTGCGCCTTCCCCCATGCCGGGAACCCATGGCAAATGGGCCACGACGCGCTTTGTCGATCCGGCGGATCTGCGCCACGACATGCATGTGACCATCGTCACGCTTGAACCCGGCGCGGTGATCCCCTTCGCCGAAACGCATGTCATGGAACACGGGCTTTATGTACTGGAAGGCAAGGCTGTCTACCGGCTCAACCAGGACTGGGTGGAGGTGGAAGCCGGCGACTTCATGTGGCTGCGCGCCTTCTGCCCGCAGGCCTGCTATGCGGGCGGGCCGGGCAAATTCCGCTACCTGCTTTACAAGGACGTCAACCGGCACGCCCGGCTGGGCGGCAGCTTCGCGCGATGAAACGGATCGAGGCCGGGAAGCTCACACGCGCGGCCTTCGCGCCCTTCGGCGACGTGATCGAGACCGAGGGCGCGGAGAGCTTCCTCATCAATGCCGACAAGTGCCGCCGCTTTCACGATCTGGCCAAGGTCGAAACGGCGGGCGAAAACGCCCGCGTTCTGATCAACATCTTTCGCGGCACGCCCTATGCACTGCCGCTGCGGCTTTCCATGGTCGAGCGGCACCCGCTCGGGAGTCAGGCCTTCATGCCGCTTTCGCCGGCTCCCTTTCTGGTGGTCGTCTGCCCGGATGAGGGCGGGAAGCCCGGCGAACCCCGCGCCTTCGTCACACGGTCGGGACAGGGCGTGAACTATGCGCGCGGCACTTGGCATGGCGTCCTGACGCCCATCGGCGAACCGCAGGATTTCGTCGTGATCGACCGTGGCGGAGACGGCAACAATCTCGAAGAATTCCACTTCCCCGCCCCTTATGAAATCACGGTGCCATCCCTCACATGACTGCTCCCGACACTCATCTCATCAACCGGCTGCTCGACGTGATCGAACAGGACATCCTGCCGAAAACCGCAGAAGGCGTCGCCCATGGCAACAAGCTCTTCGGCGCGGCAATCCTGAAGAAAAGCGATCTGTCGCTGGTGCTTGCCGAAACCAACAATGAACGCGAAAACCCGCTCTGGCATGGCGAGGTGCATACGCTGAAGCGGTTTTACGAACTGCCGAAGGATGCGCGCCCCGACACGAAAGACTGCATCTTCCTGTCCACGCACGAGCCCTGCTCGCTGTGTCTTTCGGCGATCACATGGACCGGCTTCGACAATTTCTATTATCTGTTCAGCCACGAGGATTCGCGCGACGCCTTCGCGATCCCGCACGATCTGAAGATTTTGAAAGAGGTCTTCACACTGGAGCCCGGCGGCTACAATGCCGAAAACGCTTTCTGGAAAAGCTATGCCCTGCCCGTTCTCGCAGAAGCGCTACCGGAGGCTGAGGTTCTAAAGGCGCGGATTTCCAAACTGGCCGCAGCCTATGCCGCGCTTTCTAAGCGCTATCAGGACGGCAAGGCGGAGAACGATATTCCGCTTAATTGATAGGCAAGGCGGGTTACCCCACCCCATCACCATCGGAATTAAACCCGCTCCATGGCCAGCGCGATCCCCTGCCCGACGCCGATGCACATCGTGGCGAGCGCCAGTTTGCCGCCGGAGGTCTGTAGCTCAAGCGCGGCGGTGCCGGAGATGCGTGCACCCGACATGCCGAGCGGATGGCCAAGCGCAATCGCGCCGCCATTGGGGTTCACCTGCGGCGCATCTTCGGCAAGGCCCAGTTCGCGCAGAACGGCAATGCCCTGCGAGGCGAACGCCTCGTTGAGCTCGATCACGTCAAAATCCGAAGGTTTTAGGCCGAGCCGCGCGCAAAGGCGCTGTGTTGCCGGCGCCGGGCCGATGCCCATAATGCGCGGCGGAACGCCGGCCGTCGCACCGCCGAGAATGCGGGCAATCGGCGTCAGGCCGTATTTCTTCGCCGCTTCTTCCGAAGCGATAATGAGGGCCGCCGCACCGTCATTGACGCCGGAGGCGTTGCCGGCGGTCACGGTCCCGCCCTCGCGGAAGGGCGTCGGCAGTTTTCCGAGCTTTTCCACCGTGGTGCCGGGACGCGGATGCTCGTCCTTTTCGACCACCACCGGATCGCCCTTGCGCTGGGGAATGGTGACGGGAACGATTTCGCTTGCGAGACGCCCGTTTTCCTGCGCGGCCACAGCCTTGTTCTGGCTGCGCACGGCAAAGGCGTCCTGATCGGCGCGGCTGACGGAGAAATCCGCCGCCACGTTCTCGCCCGTCTCCGGCATGGAATCGACGCCATACTGCTTCTTGAGCACCCTGTTGACGAAGCGCCAGCCAATCGTGGTGTCGTAGATTTCCGCGTGGCGCGAGAAGGCCGTTTCGGCTTTCGGCATGACGAAGGGCGCACGGCTCATGGATTCCACGCCGCCGGCGATCATGATCTCGGCCTCGCCCGCTTTTATGGCGCGCGCTGCAATGGTGATCGCGTCCATGCCCGAACCGCACAGGCGGTTCACCGTGGAGCCCGGCACATCGGCTGGCAAGCCAGCAAGAAGCACGGCCATGCGCGCCACGTTGCGGTTGTCCTCGCCCGCCTGATTGGCGCAGCCATAGAACACATCGTCGAGTGCCGCCCAATCGACCTTCGGGTTGCGCTCCATCAGCGCCTTGATCGGCAAAGCGGCCAGATCGTCGGCGCGAACGGAGGAAAGCGCGCCGCCGAAACGGCCGATCGGCGTACGGATGTAATCGCAGATGAATGCTTCAGCCATGCGTAAGGTCTCCTAACCATGGATGCCGGGCAGCGCCCGGCAGAAAGATCATGCGGTCTTATGAGCCGCTTCAGTGCGGGCTTTCAAGTCGCGCAATGTCGCAAGCTCGAGTTCGGTGGGTGGTGGCGTCTCTTCGACACCGTCGGCGAATGTCACCGTCCAACCGCAGGTTTCCTGCACCTGATCGCGCGTGACGCCCGGATGCAGCGAAACGACGGTGAACTCCTTCGTCACCGGGTCGGGCTTCCAGATCGCAAGATCGGTGACGAGCAGCGTCGGCCCCTTGGTGTCGATGCCAAGCCTCTCCCGGTGGTCGCCGCCATCGCCATGTCCAAAGGAGGTGTAGAAGTCGATTTTCTCCACCATACCCCGCTTCGACTGGGCGAGCGTGATGTAGACTTCTTGCGAAGAGGTGGCGATTTCCGGTGCGCCACCGCCGCCGGGAAGCCGCGTCCTGGGGCTATCATAGTCACCGATCACGGTGGTGTTGATGTTGCCGTATTTGTCGATCTGGGCCGCGCCCAGAAAGCCGATGGTGATGCGTCCGCCCTGCAACCAGTAGCGGAACATCTCCGGCACCGGCACCGTGGTCAGCGCGGTGTCGCACAACTCGCCATCGCCGATGGAAAGTGGCAGCACGTCCGGCGCGGTGCCGATGGTGCCGGATTCATAGATCAGCGTGATGTCGGGCGCATGAGTCAGACGCGCAATGTTGCAGGCAGCCGATGGCGCGCCGATGCCGACGAAACACACATCGTCATTCTTCAGCGCGCGTGAGGCCGCAATCGTCATCATTTCATTGGGAGTGAATTCGGGCTTGCTCATCATGCGTCCCTCAGCTTCTCGACGCGGCCTGCGAAATCCTCGGGCGTCGCATCGAGCACATTCTTCTGCATCCAGTCGCGGAACAGGTCGCGGTCTGCGGCGATCTTGTCCCATTTCAGATATTCGGCGTTGTCACGCGCGTAATAGCCATGCGTGTAGGAGGGGTGCGCGCCACCCGGCACCACGGCGATGTCGGTCACCGTCCAGTGGGGCAGAATGGTCAGATTGGGGTGCAGGTCGGAGAAATCGTCGACGACTTCTTCGACGGTCACAACAGCGCGTTTCGCTGCAAGCACCGCCTCTTTCTGAATGCCGACAATGCCCTCGACCAGAACATTGCCCTTCCGGTCCGCCTTCTGCGCATGAATGAAGACGACATCGGGCTTCAGCGCCGGAACGGCGGCCAGGCTCTCGCCCGTGAAGGGGCACTCGATGAACTTGATGTTCGGGTTCACACGGGCGAGCTCCGCGCCGCGATAGCCACGGAAAATCGCGCAGGGAAGCCCGGCCGCACCCGCCTCATAGGCATTGGCCATGGCGGCGTGGGAGTGTTCCTCGATCTCGAGCTTGTGCGGAAAACCGTTTTCCACCGCATCGCGCAGGCGGCGCAGAAGCCCCACTCCCGGATTGCCGGCATAGGAAAAGATCAGTTTGCGGGCGAGGCCCATGCCGATCATCTGGTCGTAGACCACATCGGGGGTCATGCGGATCAGTGTAAGATCGCGAAAACCCTGGCGGATCGCCTCATGGGCGGCAGCGGTCGGGATAAGATGGGTAAACCCCTCGAAAGCGACGCTGTCGCCATTGTTCAGGTTCTCCGCAACCGCCTGGGGCAGCGGGACGAAACGCGCCATGGCACTCCTCGTAAGTTCGTATTGCGAACAAAAGTTTTATATGCGATACTTTCTAGATGGAGTCTGAAACCGAGTCAAATGCGCCCGCCACACCCGACACCCGCGGCTCGCGCGACCTCGTGGGATCGCTGCAGAAGGGGCTCAGTGTTCTTGAAATTCTGGCAAACGCGCCGGAGGGGATGACGCTGACGGAAGTGGCGACGGAGGCCGGGCTGACGCGCGCAGGCGCGCGCCGCTTCCTGCTCACGCTGGTAGCCAGCGGCTATGCGCGTCAGGCAGAACGGCGCTTCCTGCTTTCTGCAAAGTTGCTTGGGCTGACTCGGACATGGATCGGAGATGCAGCGGTCTGGCACTATGCTGAGCCGATCATGCGGGGAATATCCGAAACGCTCGGCGAATCTTGCTCCGCTGCCGTTCTGGAAGGAGAGGACGTGGTCTATGTGGCACGTGTGAGTGGGCGGCGCATTGTCTCCGTAGCGCTCAACGTCGGCACCCGCCTGCCTGCCTATTGCACGTCAATGGGCAGGGTGCTTCTGTCAGATCTGGATCCTGCCGAACTCACCCGTTTTCTCGCGCAGGCGTCGATCGGGGCAAAGACCGAAAGAACGGTGACGGACCGGACCAAACTCGCCGAAACCATAACGTTGTCCGGTGTACGCGGCTATGCCATCGTCGACCAGGAACTGGAACTCGGCTTGCGCTCGATCGCGGTGCCCATCCACGACAAGGCGGGACGCATTGCTGCCGCTCTCAACGTGTCCACGCAATCCGCCCGGTTCACCTGTACGCAGATGGAAAAAATCGTGTTGCCGCCCTTGCGGCAAGCCGCGCGGGAGATCGAAGATTTTCTCGCGCTGCAATAGACGCCGCCCTTCCAGTGGCGCCTCGTTTTTCAATGGAACGATGTGGCGTGTCATGCCGCGCTCCTGGATCTTCCGGCTGAATCGTCGGGTGGGTTCTCGATGGTCTGTCGCATGCGGCGCGCAAGACGGGCTTCAAGCCGCGCCTCAAGCACACGTTCAAGCACATCGCGCGTGCCCGGAGCCGCACGCCCTTTCGCCATCGCAAAAAGGGAATCGACAATGGAAACCTCATCCTGAGGCGACAGGAGGGCGTCGATCTGCGCATCGGTCTGCGCGTCCGAACGGGCGTTTTGAATCGGTCTGCTCATGGTGTGGAATCTTGCGCTCGGAACCTGACGGCAAAGCGGCAGCTGGGTGAAATTTTAACGACAGTTTCTAGGCACAAGCGCGCCGCGCAGTGGACTGCGCGGCGTCGGCCTGAAGACAGGACGTTATTGATGTGCCAGGCTGTGACCCTGATAAGTGGCGGGCGGCGGCGTAAGGCGATGCAGTTCGCCCTGCAGAAGCTCGAAAATATCCATCGCCAACCGCAGATTGAAACGCTTGTCGTCGAAGAACATACCGTAGCGGATATCGAGGCCGCCGGGTATGATTTCGGTACAATCTTCCAATGAGGGGGAAACGCCATCGAAGACAAACCCAGGCAGCGGTGATACAGCGGCGCCACTGATCACAAGCTTCATGGCATTGGTGATATCGTCCACCTCGCCGATCACTTCATAGGAAACGTTCCGCTGGCGCAGCCATTCCCTCGCCACAATGCCGAGAGGGGACTGCGGGTTGGTAAGAACAACCGGTATCGTGGCCGAACCACGCTTGCTCTGATCGCCCAGCTCGCGCGATCCGATCCAACGCATGGAATAATCGCAGATCAGGTCAGGGCCCATTTCATTGGGGTAGAGAGCGCGAAAAACCGCATCCACCTGTCCGAGATCGTACATTTCTTCGAGGCGCTTGGAATCCGCGATGCGCCAGCTCACCGTCTCCCTGATCTTTCCCAGCCGCCCCACCCCCCCCCAGCAAGAGCGGAGCTGTGTAGGTGCAAATTCCCACCTTGAGCTTCGAGACGTTCTTCTCGTAACCGACCGTGCGCAACCGGCGTTCGAGATCGAGCATCTGACGGATGAGCCCGGAGATCTCCTCCTTGACGATGATTCTATTGCCGAGTTTCTTGATCAGCGGTGTGCCGATCGCCCTTTCCAGACGCCCCAGATGCATGCTGACCGCCGGCTGGCTGATGCCCAGCTTCTGTGCAGCGCCGGTCAGGCTGCGTGTGTCGATGACCGCTTCTGCGGCCCGCAATGTTGCAAATGAAAGTCCATCCTGTTTGTGCATGCCCATATGCTCTACGCCTCGCTTCATAAGAGGTGAAAATCTGACCCTAAGGACGCCGCCGCGAACGCGGCACAAAACGCTGATAAAAGCGGCAACAGCCACCCGTCCGCACGACGCGGTTCATCCGCGCAATGCAGTTTCACGGCGCTTGCGACACCGTGGAGCATCAGCCGCATGATACGCTGCCAATGCGCGACCCCAACCTCTCGCTCCCGACGCCTTGATGGCGCCCGACCTCGATCGTTGCGGCGTTAAACGCTTATCCGCTGAAACACACGCACCCCCGAAAATCTCGATGTAACCCTGTCCAATACAATGTCCGCACGATAACGGATTCGAACTGCATATACAACCTATAGTAGATTATGTGGATATCTTCACAATCGATAAGGAAAAAAGCTGTCTAGAGTCGTAATTTTTCTTTTTTTTCATATAGATATAGGATAATTGAAACCGGTCTCGATTGAGCAGAATATACAACCTATACGACAATAACCGCGTATTTCGACGCGTATACAACCACGTAAAAAAACGCCGACCGCAAGGGTCGGCGTCATGCTTCACGAAAAGATTCTATGCTCAAGCAGGCGGCGCCCTGCAGCGTCGGTCAGCGACCGAGGCGAAAACCGAGAAGCCGCAGAGCGTTCAAAGTCACCAGCACCGTAGCCCCGGTGTCGGCAAGGATTGCAATCCATAATCCCGTTATCCCAAGCACCGTTGTTACCAGGAACACCGCTTTGAGGCCGAGCGCTATCGCGATGTTCTGACGGATATTGGCCATGGTTGCGCGTGCCAGACGCAGCATGCCTGCGACATCGCCTACACGATTGCGCAGCAAGGCCCCGTCGGCCGATTCGAGCGCCACATCGGTGCCCGATCCCATGGCCACGCCAACATTGGCCACGGCAAGCGCCGGCGCGTCGTTGATGCCGTCGCCGACCATCATCACCGTATGCCGGCCGGTCAATTCCCGGATGGCCGAAACCTTGTCGTCGGGCAGAAGTTCAGCCCGATACTCCATCGACAGACTTTCGGCGATGGCTTCGGCGGTGCGCGCATTGTCGCCCGTGAGCATTACGGAGCGTACGCCCAGCGCCTTGAGATCCCGCATCGCGACCGCAGCATCCTCGCGCGGCTCGTCGCGCAGAGCGATCACTCCGGCAAGCGCGCCGGCTCGGAACACGGCAGCAACCGTCTTGCCGTCCGCCTCGAAAGCTGCGATGCGTTCTTTCGCCTGCGGAGTCATGGCACCCTGCTCTTCAGCATGGCGCGGCGAGCCAACGAACACCGTCTCACCGCCTATATGAGCTTCCACACCCCGGCCAGGAATTGCACGCGCGCCGGTGCCGACCTTGAACGGAATGCTCCTGTCCTCGGCATGGGCCACCACGGCCTCGGCAAGGGGATGGCTCGACCCGGCTTCCACACCGGCCGCCAGGGCGAGCGTCCGCGCCTCGTCCCCCTCGGGCGACCAGACATCCGTGACCGCGGGGCGTCCGACCGTCAGCGTGCCCGTTTTGTCGAACGTTACCAAATCGGTCTTGGCGGCAGCCTCGATCACCGCACCGCCTTTCAACAAAAGACCGCGGCGCGCACCGGCCGACAAGGACGAAGCGATAGACGCCGGTACGGAGATCACCAGCGCGCAGGGGCAGCCGATCAGAAGCAGCGCCAGCGCACGGTAAATCCACACATCCCAGGCCGCGCCGGCAACCAGCGGCGGCACAATGGCCACCAGGATCGCAAAACCCACGATCGCGGGCATGTAGTAGCGACTGAACCGATCGATGAAGCGCTCGGTGGGCGCACGCGCCTCCTGTGCCTCTTCGACCAGGCGGATGATACGCGCGATGGTGTTGTCTTCCGGCGCGCGGGTGACACGCACCTTGATCGCCGCATCAGTGCTGATCGATCCGGCAAAGACCTCTTCACCCTCGCCTTTCGTCTTGGGAACGGATTCACCCGTCACGGGTGCTTCGTCTATACCGGCTGTCCCATCGACGATCTCGCCATCCGCCGGGATTCGGTCTCCTGGCCGCACAACAACAACCTGATCGATGACGAGTTCCGACGCCTGGACTTTTCGTGTTTTGCCGTTCTCCTCGAGCAGAGCTGTCTTGGGCACCAGATCGCCCAATGCCCGAATGCCAGCACGCGCACGGTTCGCCGCGACGCCCTCCAACACCTCACCAACGGCGAAGAGAAAAACCACCAGCGCTGCTTCTTCCGCCGCGCCGATAACCAGGGCGCCGGCGGCGGCAACCGTCATCAGCATCTCTATTGTGAAAGGCATGCCCGCACGCAGTGCCGCAACAGCCCGACGGGCAATCGGCGCGACGCCGATCAGACACGCGGCCACGAAAGCCCACATCCCAATTTCGCCCGACAGCAGAAATTTAGCACCCCAGGCGGCAGCAAGCAGCAGGCCGGTGAAGACAACGAGACGCCCCTTGCCGGTCCGGTACCAGCTTCTGCCGTCATTGTCGGCACGATGCACGTGGCCGGCGACGCCATGTCCCGGGTCGGTTCGTTCCGATTCTTCACCCCCTTCACTACGGTTGCTACCACAGCAAACGTCATCGGCGGCGGACGCCTGCGAAAAAGCCTCGGCAGCCGGGCGCTCAGCGATCGAATAACCGAGCTTTTCGACCGTGCGCTTAACTTTCCCAGGCTCGGTACTGTCTTCTTCGAGCGCGAGCGTGAGCGTTTCGGACATCACCGAAACTTTGACATCGCCCACACCGGGAAGGCGCTCGAGCGCCGTGCGGATCTTGTTTGCGCAACTTGCGCAATCCATGCCGCCCACCGTCCATGAATGGGTGGTTGCGGCGCGATCATCCTGTTTCAAGGACACGATGATTCTCCTTGCAGTCTATCAACGACTGCAAGGATAGAATCTCTAGTCACTAGAGCTTCAAGAGGAAAAATAAAGTTTCGCGATCAGGCGGACACATGCACGATCTCGCCGCCGATCCAGGTCGATATCACGCCCAGATCCTCGTTCAGCATCACGAAGTCGGCATCCTTGCCCAGCGCTAGACGACCCTTGGCATGATCGAGACCGATGGCCTCGGCAGGATAAAGGCTCACCATACGAAGCGCTTCATCCAGAGGCAGGCCAACCTCGCGGTGGAGATAGACAACCGTTGAGATCATGTCGATATCCGCTCCGGCAAGCGTCCCGTCCTCCAGAGTCAAACGTCCCTCCTCCCTCTTGATGGTTCGGCCGTTCAGCGTGAACGACCTCATATCCGTGCCGATGGTCGACATGGCGTCGGTGACAGCGAAGATGCGCGCCGGGCCGTTCTTGGCGCGTAAGGCAACGCCGATGGCCACCGGGTCGACGTGAATGCCATCGGCGATGATGCCAACCCAAAGCCGATCGCTTTCCAACGCCGCGCCCACCAGGCCGGGTTCGCGATGCGCCAGCGGGCTCATCGCATTGAAAAGATGCGTCACAAGGGAAGTCCCGGCCTCAACATAGGAAAGCGCGGTGCGGCAGTTCGTGTCCGTATGGCCGAGACTGACCTTCACACCGCCGCGCACCAGTGCCCTCACCTGATCGATGGTCACATTCTCAGGCGCCAGCGTCACCATAAGCGCCGGCAATTTCTTACGTGCCTCGATCAAGGCAGAAAGATCCTTGTCCTCCATTGAACGAATAAGGGCCAGATCGTGCGCGCCCTTGCGCGCAATGGAGAGATGCGGCCCCTCCAGATGAAGGCCGAGAAAACCCGGCACTTTCAACCGTGCTGCTTCCAGCCCGGCGACCACAGATGCCGCAGTGGATTCTCGCGTATCGGTAATCAAGGTGGGCAAAAGGCCCGTCGTGCCGAATTTTGCGTGGGCATTGCAAATCTTTCGCAGGCCATCGACGCCGCAATCTCCGTCGAACATAACCCCACCGCCGCCATTGACCTGCAGGTCTATAAAACCGGGGACGATCATCGCGCCGCCGGCTTCACGTACCGGAAGTGTCGGGGCATGGCGCCCACGCGGTTCGATCCCCGCGACCTTGCCGTTCTCGACAATCAATGTCCGGTCGCCCAGCCAGGTTTCCCCGTCAAAGATGCGCGCGCCGGCAATTGCGAATGAAGACATATAGCGGTTCCGATGTTTCAGATTGCGTCAGCGTTCGGGGATTTTAAGCTCAGCGACAAAATCATACGCATCGCCGCGATAGACCGAACGAGTGAATTCGATGACCCGGCCATTGGGCAGGTAGGAAACACGCTCGATATAAAGCGCGGCTTCCCCCGGCGCGACCTTGAGGAGCGCAGCCTCACGCTCGTCGACATTGCGCGCGGAAATGCGTTGCGTGGCGCGGCACGGTCGTGCCGAGCGCTTGTCGAGGACATCGTAAAGAGAATCCGTCACCGAGGCGGGATCGGGAAGGAAGCTGCCGATGATTGATGCGCGTTCGATGGCCATCGGTACATTGTCGGCAATCCGCAGGCGCTCCAGCCTGGAAACCGTGTCGCCCACGGAAAGTCCAAGCACCATCATCTCGTCCGGCGACGGCGCGACCACCGTACGCTCCAGCCATTCCGAGCGCGATGAAAGTCCGCGTCGCGCCATGTCCTCGGTGAACGAGGTCAAAAGAGACAGCGATTGCTCTACCCGCGAAACGGACGGCGCGACGAAGGTGCCCGAGCCGTGCCGGCGAATGAGCCGGCCCTGCTTGACCAGATCGTCGACAGCGCGGCGCACCGTTACCCGGCTCAATTCCGTGAGTTCGGCAATATCACGCTCGGTCGGCAAAGCCTCGCCTTCGCCCAGCATCCCTCCGACAATCGCGTCTTCCAGAAGCCGGCGCAAACGCAGATAGAGCGGTCCCGAACCCATGGCCGCGACCCGTTGCGCAGTGAAGAGATCCGGCGCGCTCATCGCCGCTCCTCGCCCGCCATCTCCGGTGGAAAGGCACGCAGCGCCAGTTGAACGGCACCAGAAAGGGCGTCACCCCGCGGATCCCTCAATATCGCTCGATGACGCGGCGCAAGCCGCCTGGCATATTCCTGAGCCAACCCGCCAAGCAGGCACAGACGCTCACATCCTTGGAATACAATCGTGTCCAGTGCCCGGGTAATGTCGCGCACGGCTTCAAGAAGAATTTCTCGGGCAAGCAGATCGCCCCTGCCGTCGTAATCGAAGATCATCGGCGCCAACGCACCGTAATCGGCGGGCCGCGCACTCTGCTGAGCGAACTCCACCACCGCTTCGGGATCGTCATCGAACCGGGCCATGATCGCCCGGCTCAACGGTGTATGTTCATGAATCCCGTCATGGGCCAGCAGCGTCTGCTGCAACAACGTTCTACCGATCACCGCGCCGCTCGCCTGGTCGCCAACGGCAAACCCCCAACCGCCAATACTGCGCAGGGCACCGTTCGAACGCGACAGATAAACCGAGCCGGTACCCAGAATGGCCATGACGCCGTCCTCGTCACCCAGCGCGCCCTGAAGCGCGATCAGACCGTCGTGAACAAACTGCGTATCGGCGAAGGGAAGCACCGTTGCAAGCTCATGCTGGCGCTCGCCCACATTGATACCGGCAAGCCCCAGATAAGCCGGGATATCAGATAAGTTTATCGAGTTGAGCCCCGCATTCCGCAACGCCTCGTTCGCAGCCGCGACGATGTTCTCTCCGATCGCATCGGATGTGGTGAAGATGTTGGCGGAACCTCTCTTGCCGCGGCCGATCACCTGGCCATGCCGATCAGCCAGCGCGGCCCGGCAACTGGTTCCACCGCCATCTATCGCAATGACGTATTCGCTCATGATCGCTCCTCACGGATATAATACCAAAAAGATACCTCCAGGGAACAACAAAAATCACCGACCCCAAAAATCGGTTCAAATCATTGATTCAAAATGACCTTACCGCTTAAAGTCGACACAATGGGCTGAGGCACCCGGATTTTCTCTGGACAAATGGTATCTTTTTGGACTTTAATTTCACCATTGGAGGACACAGAGGGGTCCGGGAAGCGGCGCATATAAGGGGCACGGAAGAACGTTCCAGAACCGCGCAAGGCAGACCGGAAGCACTGATTAAAGCTTCGTGGGGCTCACGAACCGCACCAAATACGCACCTCCAAGGGACGAGTTCAGCCGCGCCCCGAGCGGACCCCGTGCTTGCGTATCGAGCGACGGGGATGCTCGCTGGGCACAACAGGGAGAAGACCATGATGAAGACCACGAAACTGGCATTGCTTGCCGCGACCATGCTGGGCGCAACCGGCGCGGCGATGGCACAGGATGCCGAACTCACCATCGAGAGTTGGCGCAACGACGACCTGACCATCTGGCAAGAAAAGCTCATACCGGCCTTCGAGGCCAAGCATCCGGGCATCAAGGTAACTTTCGCGCCGAGCGCCCCGACCGAATACAACGCGGTTCTCAACTCCAAGCTGGATGCCGGCACTGCAGGTGACCTCATCACCTGCCGCCCGTTCGACGCATCGCTCAGCCTCTACGAGAAGGGTCACCTATCGGCGATCCAGGATCTGGAGAACATGGCGAACTTTTCCGATGTGGCGAAGGCCGCGTGGAGTACGGATGACGGTTCTGCAACCTTCTGCGTACCGATGGCCTCCGTGATCCATGGGTTCATTTACAACAAGGAAGCCTTTGAGGAACTGGGCATCGAGCCGCCGATCACCAACGAAGAGTTCTTTGCAGTCCTCGACAAAATCAAGGAAGACGGCACCTACATCCCCATGGCCATGGGCGCCAAGGATCAGTGGGAAGCGGCCACGATGGGCTACACCAATATCGGCCCGAATTACTGGAAGGGTGAAGAAGGCCGGCTGGCGTTGATCGAGGGCGAGCAGAAGCTGACCGACGAACAATGGGTCGAGCCCTTCCGTCAGCTCGCTGCCTGGGCGCCCTACCTGGGCGATGGATACGAAGCCCAGAGCTATCCCGACAGCCAGAATCTCTTCACCCTCGGCCGTGCGGCCATCTTCCCGGCCGGTTCCTGGGAAATTGCCATATTTAACGAACAGGCCGACTTCGAGATGGGGGCCTTCGCGCCACCGCTGCAGAGCGCCGGGGACGAATGCTACATTTCCGATCACACGGATATCGGCATCGGCATGAACGCGAAAACGGAAAACGCCGAAGCAGCGCGTACCTTCCTCAACTGGGTCGGTTCGGCCGAATTCGCCTCACTCTATGCGAATTCGCTGCCTGGCTTCTTCTCGCTCTCCAACGAGACGGTAGAGATGGAAGACCCGCTCGCCAAGGAATTCGTCTCCTGGCGCGAGAACTGCAACTCGACCATCCGTCCCGCGCACCAGATCCTTTCGCGCGGCACACCGAACCTGTGGAACGAGATGTGGAACGTCTCGGCCAACGTATTGCGCGGCGCCCAGACGCCCGAAGACGGTGCGAAACAGCTTCAGGACGGCCTTGCCGGCTGGTACGAACCGCAGCAGTAAGTCCTGAGCCTCGAACAAGAGCCGGGCCCGCCTGATGCGCGGGCCCGACGCCATAGAGAGACGTTCCATGGCCCAAGCAGTCAAGAAGCCCTTCCGCTGGCATATCGCCGTTTTTCTGGCGCCGGCGGTTCTGATCTATACGGCAATCATGATCATTCCGCTGTTCAGCACATTGCAGCTTGCAATGTTCAGCGATGTGAACAACAGCCAGGTTTTCGTAGGGCTGAAAAATTTCCGAACCCTGTTCGATGATCCGCGCTGGTCGGAGCAGTTCTGGAACGCGCTCAAGAACAACACCTGGTTCTTCATCATACACATGCTGGTGCAAAATCCGATCGGCATTCTTCTGGCCGCGCTGCTGTCGAGCCCGCGACTGCGCCTGCGCGTTTTCTACCGCACAGCCATCTTCATTCCGACGATTCTCTCCTTCGTCATTGCCGGCTTTGCATGGAAGCTCATTCTCAGCCCTCTTTGGGGCGTGGCGCCCAACCTTCTGGATCTCGTCGGCCTGAAAAGCCTGTTCCAGCCCTGGCTCGGCAAGGAAGCCTATGCACTAACAACGCTGGCGTTGATTTCAGTCTGGCAGTTTGTGGGCATTCCGATGATGCTCATCTATGCCGCACTTCTCTCTATTCCCGACGAACTTCTGGAAGCTGCCGAGTGCGACGGCATTACAGGCATGTCGCAATTCTGGAAGGTCAAACTGCCGCTGATCCTGCCCGCGATCGGTATTATCTCGATCCTAACCTTCGTCGGCAATTTCAACGCCTTCGACCTGATCTACGCCACGCAGGGCGCGCTGGCGGGACCGGATTTCTCCACCGACATTCTTGGCACATTCATGTTCCGCACTTTCTTCGGCTTCCAGCTTCAGCTCGGCGATCCGAATCTTGGTGCGGCCATCGCCACCGCGATGTTCGGCATCATTCTCATCGGCGTGTCGATCTATCTGTTCGGCATCCAGCGGCGGCTGCGCCGCTACCAATTCTGAGCGGGAAGCAGCAACCATGAGCACAGCCAGACATTCCCCCGCCCGCTCCATCGCCGCTCACGCGGTGCTGGCGACCTACACGGTCATCGCGCTTTTTCCAGTGTTCGTGATCGTGGTCAACGCCTTCAAATCGCGCAAAGCGATCTTCCGCACACCGCTGGAGTTTCCCAATGCGGAAACCTTCAGCCTGGTCGGTTTCGAAACCGTTCTGAAACAGGGCGACTTCCTGCTCTATTTCCAGAACAGCTTCGTGGTCACCGTGGTGTCGCTGTTCATGGTGCTCCTGTTCGGCGCAATGGCAGCCTTTGCGCTTGCCGAATACCGCTTCAAGGGCAATTCGCTGATGGGCCTCTATCTGGCGCTGGGAATCATGATACCGATCCGGCTCGGCACCGTGGCAATCCTGCAGATGATGGCGGCCTCCGGCCTCGTCAACACGCTGACATCGCTCATTCTGGTCTACACGGCGCAGGGCCTGCCACTCGCCATCTTCATCCTGTCGGAGTTCATGCGGCAGGTCTCCGATGACCTGAAGAATGCCGGTCGGATCGACGGGCTCAGCGAATACCGCATCTTCTTCCGCCTCGTCCTGCCGCTGGTTCGGCCGGCCATGGCGACGGTCGCGGTCTTCACCATGATCCCGATCTGGAACGATCTCTGGTTCCCGCTGATCTTGGCACCCGCTGAGGCCACGAAAACCATCACGCTTGGCGCACAGGTCTTTATCGGGCAGTTCGTCACCAACTGGAACGCGGTTCTGGCAGCGCTCTCGCTCGCTATCCTGCCGGTGCTTATCCTCTATCTGATCTTCTCGCGCCAGCTCATCCGCGGCATCACCTCGGGAGCCGTGAAATGAGTGCGCAGGAGGCCCCCGTGCGGGTATTGGTTGCAGGGCTCGGCAATATGGGCATGAGCCATGCGCTCGCTTATCACGCCAATCCAGGTTTCGAGATTGTCGGCCTCGTCACCCGTTCCAAGCCGGACCTGCCCGATGCGTTGAAAAACTATCCGCATTTCACCGGCTATGATGAGGCACTGGCTGAGACGCAGCCAGACCTCGCCTCCATCAACACCTACTCGGACAGCCATGCGCCCTATGCCATCGCGGCGATGGAAGCCGGTGCGCATGTCTTTGTCGAAAAGCCGTTGGCGACCAATGTCGCCGATGCAAGGCGCGTGGTGGAGACGGCCAAAGCCCAAAACCGCAAGCTGGTGGTGGGCTATATCCTGCGCCATCATCCCTCCTGGGTGCGACTGATCCAGGAAGCTCGCGGGCTCGGCGGACCTTATGTGTTCCGGCTGAACCTCAACCAGCAATCCTCCGGCCCCACCTGGCTCACGCACAAGCAACTGATGCAGACAACACCGCCCATCGTCGACTGCGGCGTGCACTATGTGGACGTTATGTGCCAGATCACCGACGCCAAGCCGCTGAAGGTACGGGGCATGGGCGTGCGCCTTTCCGACGAGATCGCACCGGATATGTACAATTACGGACATTTCCAGGTGCTCTTCGAAGACGGTTCGGTCGGCTGGTACGAAGCCGGCTGGGGACCGATGATGTCGGAAACCGCCTTCTTCGTGAAGGATATCGTGTCACCGAAGGGCTGCGTCTCCATCGTCATGGACGAGGGTGCCAAGTCGGACGACATCGACGCGCATACGCAGACTTCGCGCATACGCCTCCACAAGGCGGAGAGAAACGCAACGGGCCAATTCGCCCATGAAGACACGCTTCTTTCCATGGAAGGCGAGCCGGGGCATCAGGAACTTTGCGACCGCGAGCAGGCATTCGTATTGCAGGCCATCAGCGAAGACCTCGATCTCTCGCGGCACATGAACGATGCCGTGCAATCCCTCAATATCTGCCTCGCCGCCGACGAAAGCGTGCGAAGCGGCAAGGAAATCGAACTCTAGGACGAAACCGTGGGCTCACTCGCACTGAAAAACATCACCAAATCGTTCGGTCAGGTCGACGTCATCAAGGGCGTGGATCTGGAGGTTCAAAACGGTGAACTGGTCATCTTCGTCGGCCCTTCGGGCTGCGGAAAATCCACCCTTCTACGCATCATCGCGGGCCTTGAGGATGCAAGCGGCGGCAGCGTTGAGATCGACGGCGCCGAAGTCGGCTCCACACCCCCATCCAAGCGCGGCATCGCGATGGTGTTCCAGACCTACGCGCTCTACCCGCATCTCAATGTGCGCGACAATATGAGCCTCGGCCTGAAACAGGCCAAACATCCCGCGGATCATATCGCCGAGCGGGTGGATTTCGCTTCAAAGATGCTGTCACTCGAGCCTTATCTCGACCGGCGGCCGGCCGAACTTTCCGGCGGCCAGCGGCAGCGCGTTGCCATCGGCCGTGCGGTTGTGCGCAAGCCCAAGCTGTTCCTGTTCGACGAACCGCTCTCGAACCTCGATGCGGCGCTGCGCGTTAACACCCGTCTTGAGATTGCCCGCCTGCATCGCGAGCTCGGCGCCACCATGGTTTATGTCACGCACGATCAGACCGAGGCCATGACACTGGCCGACCGCATCGTCGTCCTCAATGGTGGCAGGATCGAGCAGGTCGGTACTCCGATGGAACTTTACAACGATCCGGCCAATCTTTTCGTCGCCGGCTTCATCGGCTCGCCGCAAATGAACTTCATAGATGCGACATTGCTCAACAGAGATGATGCAAAAACCATCGGCATTCGGCCGGAACACATCTCGATCGTTCCCGCCGATGGCGATATCAAGGGGCGCGTCTCTCACATCGAGCATTTGGGCGCCGATACGAATCTCTATTTGGATTGCGGCGAAGCCGGTCTGCTATGCGCGCGCCTGTTCGGCGAACACCAGTTCGAGATCGACAGCGAACTGCACGCAAAGTTCGATGAAAGCCGGGTGTTCCGCTTTGACGATCAGGGAAAGGTTATCCGCCGGACAAACTGAGACGCCGAACAACAACACCATTGCGACGCGTCGCATTCTGCTGCCGGTCGTTGCGGCACTGTCCATTTCTCAATGCGAACATGTGAGATAACGCTTTAATCGGCTTGGAAACCTTGCATCGCAAGAAAAGCCCGCTTAGTCGGTCGTTAACCAGTGCTCGCGGAAGCTGCGCTGACAATGGCGAGATGGACAGGGGTGGATCGGCAATGGAAAGCGAATTTGTTCCGGTGTCCAGGCGAGTTACCATACAGGATGGCGTCTACCAGCAACTTCGCCACGCACTTATGGTCGGCCGCTTCGATCCGGGCCAGACGCTGACCATCGCTTCACTCGCCGAAACCTTCGCTACCAGCCATATGCCGGTGCGTGAAGCCCTGCGCCGACTGGCGGCGGAAAACGCTCTGGAAATCGCACCGAACGGCTCGGCCCGCGTGCCCGCCATCAGCAAGGCACGGCTCGACGATCTGTGCCGCGCCCGCATCGCGGTCGAAGGTTTGGCGGCAGAGCTTGCTGCGCCCAACAGTTCCGACGCAGATATCAGCGAGCTCGAACGGCTTGTGGAAGCGCACGAGACATCGAGTCATGAAGAGAGCATATACGCAATGCTGGTGAAGAACCGGGAGTTTCACTTCGCTCTCTACCAGGGCTCCGGTTCCGAAGTGTTGCTGCAACTGGCGGAGACCCTGTGGCTGCGTTTCGGTCCCTATATGCGCGTGCTGACCCGCCACCTGGAGCCGACCCTGCGCTCGCACGAAGGCGAAACGTACACACGCCATCATCATGACGCCATCGCGGCATTGCGCAAACGCGACGGATCAGGCGTGCGTCGGGCGATCAGTGAGGACATCAGCGCGACACAAGCTCTGCTCCGCCCGCTTTGCGATTGAAATCGGCGTTTGTCAGGAGCCCTGAAATAAACGCCCGATTTTCGGCGGCAGTCCCCGCACTTTGCGCTAATCTCGCGCCATGCTGTTCCAACGTCCCGACGATGACACACTCTATCAGGCTCTCATGGCGCGCGATTCCGGTTACGACGGTTTCGTTTATGCCGGCGTAACGACCACTGGCGTCTTCTGCCGGATCACATGCCCCGCCCGTAAACCGAAACGCGAGAACGTGACCTTCCACGACACGGTTGCGCAATGTTTCGAGGCAGGCCTGCGCCCGTGCAAGCGCTGCCGTCCCTTGGCACCGTCCGGCGAAGCCGAACCCGTCGTCGCAACGCTGCTGGAAGCGCTCGACAGGGCACCAGGACGACGCTGGAGCGAGGACGATATCGCCAGGGTGGGCTACGACCCTTCCACGGTACGTCGTGCATTCAAGCGACGTTATGGGATCAGTTTCCTGGAAATGGCCCGGCTACGCCGCGTTGCGCTCGCGGTGGAAAACATTGCCGGTGGCGCGAGCGTCATCGAGGCCCAGCAAGAGGCCGGCTTCAGCTCGGGAAGCGGCTTTCGAGACGCAGTCGCACGGCTGATAGGCGAAGCCCCCAGGCAAATGCGGGGCAAGGCGCTGCTACGCGCCGACTGGATCGAGACCCCCATCGGAACCATGGTGGCGATTGCCGACGACCACGCCCTGCATCTCCTCGAATTTCTGGAACGTACCGCATTGCCTGCAGAGATCCGTAAACTGCACAAAGCCACAGGCTCGACCATCGCCATGGGATCAAACGGTCCCATCGAACAGACGCGAAACGAGCTCGCAGCCTACTTTGCAGGCCACGCCGATCACTTCAGGACGCGGCTCGCCACTCACGGCACGCCGTTCGAGCGCCGGGTTTGGGAGACGCTGCGGACCATTCCGCCAGGCACGGTGATGAATTATGCTCGGCTTGCCGCCGCGCTCGATCGCCCTGACGCAAGCCGCGCCGTCGGCCGCGCGAACGGGGCCAACCAGTTCGCCATCGTAATTCCGTGCCATCGCGTCGTCGCCGCAAACGGATCGCTGGTTGGCTATGGCGGCGGGTTGTGGCGCAAGCGCTGGCTGCTCGAACACGAGAAATTAATGTTTCAGAACCATCTCGGCCCGTTGGAGACATGCCATGCGCCAGAATGACAAAGCCCACGCCTTCCACGCCCTGCACGTCAAAGGCAATCCTCTCATACTCTTCAACATCTGGGATTCCGGTTCGGCAGCAGCCGTGGCCGACGCCGGCGCCAGCGCGTTGGCGACGGGAAGCTGGTCCGTCGCGGCCGCTCACGGCTATGGCGACGGTCAGGAAATCCCGGTCGCGTTTCTAGCTCAGGTGGTTCGGCGTATCGTTGAAACCGTAGACTTGCCCTTATCGGTCGATTTCGAAGGTGCTTATGCGACCGACCCGCAAGGTGCCGCCGAGAATGTGTCACGCATTCTCGATGCTGGCGCGGTGGGCATCAACTTCGAGGACCAGATCGTCGGGGGCGAGGGATTGCACCCGATTGCCGATCAGGCCAAGCGTATCGCCGCTATCCGCACAATGGCCGACAAGCGCGGCCTGCCACTCTTTATCAATGCGCGCACGGACCTGTTCCTCAAGGAAAGCGATCGCGATCGGCACGCGGAATTGATCGCCGAAGCGAAGGCGCGTGCCAAAGCCTTTGCGGATGCGGGCGCCAACGGCTTCTTCGCTCCGGCGCTGGTGGACGCGCCACTGATAGAAGATCTTTGCGACGCGTCCAAATTGCCCGTCAACATCATGGCAATGAAGTCCGCGCCGGATGCGGCGGCACTAGGGCGGCTGGGCGTCGCCCGCATCAGCCACGGCCCAGGCCCCTATCGCGGCGCCACAGCCTGGCTGAAGGAAGCAGCGGCGGCGGTCTACGGATAACGGAAAGTTCCGTTCAGGTGCGCTTGGTCACTCCTTTGCGGACGGCTTGTTCCAGTGAATATGCTCCAACGCCTGGATACGGCTGCGCGCGGCGTCCCAGTCTTTGTGTGTCACGCGGTCGACGATCGCTTCCACCAAAGCGATCAACACCACACCCGAATCCCACGTGCGGCCGGAATCGATCGCGCAAGGCAGAACCACCTTCGCGTATCGCGAGATCGGCGAAAGCCAGCTATCGGTGATCAACACGATGCGCGCTTTGCGTTCACAAAGAAGTTCGCTCAGATGCACCAGGTCGCGCTGATAGCGACGAATGTCAAAAAGCACGACCACATCGCCAGCCTTAACGTCAAGCAATTGGTCGTCCCAGGTGGAGGTCTGGTCCTGAAAGCGGCGCACATTGGGTCGCACAATACGCAGGTGTGCAGCCATATAGCGGGCAATGGCATCGCTGAAACGGCCGCCCAGCGTGTAGCAAGCCGTCTTCGGGTCCGACAGCAGTGTGCAGGCCGCCTCGAACTCACTTTCGGGTATAGCTTCCAGCGTCGTCTGGATGTTGGCCATGGCCCTTGAAAAATAAGCGCCGAGCGCCGAGCCGTTGAGGCTGCGTGTCGCCGAGCTGTCCCCCTTTTCGAGCGGCGAGAGAAGCTCCGCCTGAACTTCCGCGCGCAGGGTCCGCTGAAACTCCGGATAACCGGAGAAGCCGAGCCGCGATACGAAACGCAAAACGGTCGGCGCGCTGGTGCTGGCGAGCATGGCAAACTCGGCAACGGTCGACAGGCCACTGCTGGGATAATTGGCGAGAAACGCATGCGCCACTTTGCGCTCGGCGTCGGTCATCTGGCCGAGCGCCACATGAACCTGTTCTTTCGTTCCCAAGCGCGTCTCCTCGACAAGACATCCAATCACGGCCCGTAATGAAAATTACACGATTGACAAATTCCCGGCAATGCTAATCAATATTACAAAGCCGCTTCAAAGAGACGTTCCCCCGGAAAACAATAAAGGAACGGGCGGAACTGTGTGGAGGTTTGATGGTCAGAGCGCTGCTTGATCCGTCCGAGGGAGAGCCATTCCAGATCGAGCGCGCCGGTGGACGGTCGCCCGTCATTCTCGTATGCGAACACGCTTCACGCCGCATACCCCGTGCCCTTTCGACATTGGGGGCCAAACCGGAAACACTGACAAGTCATGCCGCCTGGGACATCGGCGCGCTGGCAACCGCGCAGAAGCTCTCCGCCCTGCTCGATGCACCGCTCATTCACCAGCGGTTTTCACGCCTGGTGTACGATTGCAACCGACCACCGGAGGCGATGGACGCCATTCCCGAGATGAGCGAAGTCCACGCGATCCCGGGCAATCGCACACTTGCCGAGCAGGCACGGCGTCAGCGGGTCACTGAAATCTACGAACCGTTCCGCCAGGCGGTAGCGGATCTCATCGCAACCCGTACCGGCCCGGCCAAACTGCCGGTCATCGTTACCATCCATTCTTTCACGCGCGTCTATTTCGGCATCGCCCGACATCGGGCTATCGGCCTGCTGCACGACCGCGACCGGCGACTCGCCGACGCCATGCTGCAGCTTGCCGAAGGACAGGGCATCGCCAACGCGTTGCGCAACTACCCTTACGGGCCGGAAGACGGGGTCACGCACACGCTGCGCCTGCACGCGGTTCAAAACGGCCTGCTCAACGTCATGATCGAATATTGCAGCGACCTCATCGAAACCGCTGCGGGACAAGACGAATGGGCAAAGCGCACCGCTCGACTGCTCGAAACGGCTTTGGAGCGCTTTCACGTCGACATATACGCAGCCGGGCCAGAAAAAGCCTGACAAAAACCGGCACGGAACCGAAGCGGGAAAACAATGGAGCAAGAAATGGGAGACCGGAACCGATGCCGAACGCCATAAGGCGCTACGTGCGTCTGATCGATCGGACAAACCATTATGTCGGTCTTGTGGTCATGTACATGATCTTCCTGATGATCGGCATCCTGCTTTACTCGTCGATCATGAAGACCGTGGCCATTCCACCACTGTGGACGCTGGAAATGGCGCAGTTCGCCATGGTCGCCTATTATATGGGCGGCGGCGGGTGGGCGCTGCAAAACGACTCCCATGTGCGCATGGACTTGATCTACGCACGCTGGTCGCCGCGCACAAAAGCCATCGTCGATTCCGTCACCGTCCTCTTCCTGATCTTCTATCTCTCACTTCTGCTCTACGGCGGTTTCTCCTCCACCTCCTATGCCTTGAAATACGATGAAACCAGCTATTCTGCGTGGTCGCCCTACATGGCACCGATCAAGATCATCATGTGTATCGGCATCGCGCTGACGCTGCTCCAAGCCATCGCGCAGCTTTTCAAGGACGTAGCGCAGGCACGCGGGGAGGAACTGTCTTGAGCTACGAACTCACCGCAATCCTGATGTTCACCGGTATGATGGGTTTGCTCCTGACGGGCCAGCGCGTCTTCGGCGCCATCGGTTTCATCGCCGTTGTTTTCGCACTGTTGCTCTGGGGCACAGGTGGTTCCGAAATTGCGTTCTCCGCTGCCATGAAACTGATGAAATGGTACGCGCTGCTGACGCTGCCGCTCTTCATCTATATGGGCTACATGCTGTCGGAATCGGGCATTGCCGACGATCTCTACAAGATGTTCCATGTGTGGTTCGGTCCGGTGCGCGGCGGTCTCGCCATCGGCACGATCGCGCTCATGGTCGTCATCTCCGCCATGAACGGCCTTTCCGTCGCCGGCATGGCCATCGGTGCGACCATCGCCCTGCCGGAATTGCTCAGACGCGGCTACGACAAGATCATGGTGACCGGCGTCATTCAGGCCGGCTCATCGCTCGGCATTCTCGTGCCGCCCAGCGTGGTGCTGGTGCTTTACGCCATGATCGCACGCCAGCCGGTCGGCCAGCTCTGGCTCGCGGGTGTGTTTCCGGGCCTGCTCATGGCGGGTCTCTTCATTCTCTACATCGCCGTGCGCTGCTGGTTGCAGCCCAATCTCGGGCCTGTGCTTCCTGCCGAAGAACGCCGCATACCGATGTCGGAAAAGATCAAGCTTCTTTCCGCCGGCATCCTGCCCTTCATGATCTTCTTCCTGATGACCGGGCTTTTCGTCATGGGCGTTACCAGCCTCGTGGAGAGCTCAGCCATCGGCGCGGTTTCGGCGACCGCTGCCGCCGCCATTCGTGGCCGCCTCACATTCAAGGTGATCCACGACACGGTGCGCAAAACGCTTTCCGTCTCGTGCATGTTCATGTGGATCATCCTGGCCGCGCTGTGCTTCGGCGCGGTGTTCGACGGGCTGGGCGCGGTCAGGGCCATCGAGGGCTTCTTCCTCGATCAGCTCGGCCTGTCGCCCTGGGAAGTGCTGATCCTGATGCAGCTTTCCTATCTCATCATGGGCATGTTTCTGGACGATACGGCGATGCTCGTCATCGTCGCGCCGCTCTATGTGCCGCTCGTCAAGCTGCTCGGCTTCGACCTCATCTGGTATGGCGTGCTCTACACGATCACCTGCCAGATCGCCTACATGACCCCGCCCTTCGGCTACAATCTGTTCCTAATGCGGGCCATGGCACCGCCGGAGATCGGGCTCGGAGACATATACCGATCCATTGTGCCCTTCGTGGCGGTCATGGTGTTCGCACTGATCATCGTCATGGCTTTCCCGCAGATCGCGCTATGGCTCCCGCAACACGTTTATTCGCGCTGAAACCAAAGAAACCACGGAGGTGACGACAAGAAAAGCCTGCGGCAATGCCCGGCAAAAGCGACCGGGACAACAACCAGAGGAGTGAACGAAGATGCAAAACAGACGCGACTTTCTAAAAAAGGCGGGCATGGCATCGGCGGCAGCAGCCGGAACCACGGCCCTTGCAACGCCCTATGTTCATGCGCAAAGCCCGATCCGCTGGCGGCTGCAGACCTATGCTGGCGCCGCCCTTGCCGAACATGTCGTCAAACCGGCCATCGACGCCTTCAACAAGGCAGCCAATGGCGAGATGGAGATCGAGCTCTACTACGCCGATCAGCTCGTACCGACGGGCGAGCTTTTCCGCGCCATGCAGAACGGCACGATCGACGCCGTGCAGTCGGATGACGATTCCATGGCGGCCCCGGTCGATGTGTCGGTCTTCGGCGGTTATTTCCCCTTCGCCACGCGCTATTCGCTCGACGTGCAGGCCCTGTTCTACAAGCACGGCCTGGCCGAGATCTGGGAAGAAGCCTATGGCGAAGTGGAGGGCGTAACATGGCTTTCTGCGGGCTCCTGGGATCCCTGCCACTTCAACACGAAGGAACCCATCAACAGCCTCGAAGACCTGAAGGGCAAGCGTGTCTTCACCTTCCCGACAGCCGGCAAATTCCTCTCTCGCTTCGGTGTCGTTCCCGTCACCCTGCCCTGGGAAGACGTGGAAGTGGCCGTGCAGACCGGCGAACTCGACGGCATCGCCTGGTCGGGCATCACCGAGGATTACACGGTGGGCTGGGCCGACGTGACGCCCTACCTGCTCACCAACAATATCTGCGGTGCGTGGGTGGGCTCCTTCTTCGCCAATTCGGACCGATGGAACGAAGTGCCCGACCATCTGAAGCAGCTCTTCCGACTGGCGATGGATTCCTCGCATTATTACCGCCTGCACTGGTATTGGGCCGGCGAAGCGGATCTGCGCGTCAATGGCGGCAAGATGGAGCTCACCACCATACCCGACGCCGAGTGGGCGACGGTGGAAGCCGAGGCGGAAAAATTCTGGGACGAGATCGCCGCCGAGGGCGGGCGCAGGGAGCGCGTCGTGCAGATCTTGCGCAACTATCGCGCCCTCATGCAAAAGGCCGGCCCACCCTATCGCTACGGCTGATTAGATCGAAACTTCATGGCTCCGGGGCAAATACTCCGGGGCCAAACCCAAAACCACCGACAGGACGAATTGAATGGCGGGCAAACTGACTTTGGAAAGCCTCAAGGCGGCAGCGGAGGCCGGCGAGATCGACACGGTTCTCGTCGCGCTGGTCGACATGCAGGGGCGCCTGATGGGCAAGCGGTTCCATGTGGACTTCTTCCTCGAAAGCGCTTTCGAGGAGACACACAGCTGCAACTATCTGCTCGCCACCGACATGGAGATGTTCACGGTCGAGGGCTATCGCGCGACGAGCTGGTCGGCGGGCTATGGCGACTACACGATGAAACCGGACCTTTCGACCATGCGCCGCATTCCCTGGCTGGAAGGCACGGCGCTGGTTCTGTGCGACGTGCTCGACCACCACACCCATGAGGACGTGCCCCATTCGCCCCGCGCCATCCTGAAAAAGCAGGTCGCGCGGCTGGAAGCCATGGGCATGAAAGCCATGATGGCCTCGGAACTGGAATTCTTCTTGTTCCGCGACACGTTCGAGGAAGCCGCCGCCAAGGGCTATCGCGGGCTGGAGCGCATCAGCGCCTATAATGAGGATTATCACATCTTCCAGACCACCAAGGAGGAAGACGTGATGCGAGCGATCCGCAACGGCCTCAACGGTGCCGATGTGCCAGTGGAAAACTCCAAGGGCGAAGCCGATGCCGGTCAGGAAGAAATCAACGTCCGCTACACCGATGCGCTCACCATGGCGGATCGCCATGCCATCGTGAAGAACGGCTGCAAGGAAATCGCCTGGAAGGCCGGGCGCGCCGTCAGCTTCATGGCAAAGTGGGACGACAATGCCGCCGGCAATTCCTCGCATGTGCACCAGTCACTCTGGGCGCTCGACGGAAAGCCCCAGTTCTTCGATCCGTCGGGCGAGCACGGCATGTCCGAACTCATGCGGCACTACATGGCCGGCCTTCTCGCCCATGCCGGCGAGATCACCTATTTCCTCGCGCCCTACATCAACTCCTACAAGCGTTTCGCGGCTGGCACCTTCGCCCCCACCAAGGCGATATGGTCGTTCGACAACCGCACGGCGGGTTACCGCGTCTGCGGTTCGGACACCAAGGCGGTGCGCGTGGAATGCCGTGTCGGTGGCGCCGACCTGAACCCCCATCTTGCCTTCGCGGCGCTAATTGCGGCAGGCATTGATGGCATCGAAAACAAGAAAGAGCTGGAGCCGGCCTTTGTCGGCGACGCGTATGAGGGCGAAGGGATCCGCGAGATACCCAAAACCCTGCGCGACGCCGCCACCGCGCTCGACGGTTCGAAAATGCTGCGTGCGGCCTTTGGTGACGACGTTGTCGATCACTATGTCCATGCAGCCCGCTGGGAACAATCCGAATATGACCGCCGCGTCACCGACTGGGAGGTCAGGCGCGGTTTTGAGAGAGCATGACATGACGAAAACCCTGCAATGCATTTCCCCCATCGACGGATCGGTCTTCGCCGAGCGACCCGTGATGGCCCCCGACAAGGCTGCCACGCTTCTCGCCACCGCCCGCCAGGCGCAGAGGGCCTGGGCCGCGCGTCCGCTCGATGAGCGCATCGCGCTGGTCAATGCCGGCATCGCCCGCCTCAACGAGATGAAGGACGAGGTGGTGCCGGAGCTTGCCCACATGATGGGTCGCCCGGTGCGCTATGGCGGCGAGTTCGGCGGCATGAACGAACGCTCCTCCTACATGGCCGGGATAGCCGAGCGCGGACTCGCACCGATCGTTCTGGAGGATTCGGAAAGCTTCGCGCGTCGCATCGAACGCGTACCGCATGGTCTTGTCGGCATCATCGCGCCATGGAACTACCCCTACATGACGGCCATCAACACGGTTGTTCCGGCGCTCATCGCGGGCAATGCGGTCGCCATCAAACACGCCACGCAGACGCTGCTGGTGGGCGAGCGTATCGTGCGCGCCTTCCATGAGGCCGGCATTCCCGAAGAGCTGTTCGTCAATCTGTTCCTCGACCATGCCGGCACGGAGAAGCTGATCGGCGATCGCTCCTTCGACTTCGTCAACTTCACCGGTTCCGTTGGCGGCGGACGCGCCATCGAGCGCGCCGCGGCCGGCACCTTCACCGGGCTCGGGCTCGAACTCGGCGGCAAGGATCCGGCCTATGTGATGGACGATGCGGACATCGATTGGGCCGTCGACGGGCTGATGGACGGCGCGATGTTCAATGCCGGCCAGTGCTGCTGCGGCATCGAGCGCATCTATGTGGCCGAGAAGCATTTCGAGAGCTTCGTCGAGAAATCCGTCGACTGGGCGAACAAGCTCAAGCTCGGCAATCCGCTGAACGAGGAAACCACGATCGGCCCCATGGCCAACAAGCGTTTTGCAGCCGAAGTGCGCAGCCAGACCGCAGAGGCCGTGGCACAGGGCGCGAAAGCGCTGGTCGATCCCAAGCGCTTCCCCGAAGACGATAGCAGCACCTATCTCATGCCGCAGATTCTGATCGACGTGAACCACCAGATGCGGGTGATGCGCGAGGAGAGCTTCGGCCCCGTCGTCGGCATCATGCCGGTAAAGGACGACGCCGAAGCGCTCGACCTCATGAACGATTGCGAATTCGGCCTCACCGCCTCGCTGTGGACCGCCGACCCCGACCGCGCGGCGGCACTTGGCTCGGAGATCGAAACGGGCACCGTGTTCATGAACCGTGCCGATTATCTCGACCCCGCATTGTGCTGGACCGGCTGCAAGAACACGGGGCGCGGCGGCGCATTGTCGGAAATCGGATACCACAATCTGACCCGCCCGAAATCCTACCATTTGAGAAAGAAACAGGCATGAAGCTCGAAGGAAACTGGTCCTATCCCACGTCTGTGCGGTTCGGCACGGGCCGGATCAAGGAACTGGCCGAGGCCTGCAAGGCGGCCGGCATTTCAAAGCCCCTGCTCGTCACCGACCGTGGGCTGGCCGGCATGGACATCACGAAGAATGCGCTCGACATTCTGGAGAATGCCGGTCTTGGGCGCGCGATCTTTTCCGAGGTCGACCCCAACCCCAACGAGACGAATCTCGAAGCCGGCATCAAGGTGTTCAACGATGGCGGGCATGATGGCGTCGTGGCGTTTGGCGGCGGTTCGGGCCTCGATCTCGGCAAGCTGATCGCTTTCATGGCCGGTCAGACACGGCCGGTGTGGGACTTCGAGGACATCGGCGACTGGTGGACCCGCGCCGACGCCTCGAAAATCGCACCGAATGTGGCCGTGCCCACCACCGCCGGCACCGGCTCGGAAATGGGGCGCGCAGGCGTGCTCACCAATTCAAGGACCCATGTGAAGAAGATCATCTTCCATCCGAAGGTGCTCCCCTCCGTGGTGATCTGCGATCCGGAACTGACGGTGGGCATGCCAAAGGCCATCACCGCCGGCACGGGGATGGACGCCTTCGCGCATTGTCTGGAGGCCTATTCCTCGCCCTTCTACCACCCGATGAGCCAGGGCATCGCGCTCGAAGGACTTCGTCTGGTGAAGGAAAACCTGCCGCGCGTCTATCGGAACGCGGACGATCTGGAAGCGCGCGCGCACATGATGAGCGCCGCCGCCATGGGCGCGGTCGCCTTCCAGAAGGGGCTCGGCGCCATCCACGCACTTTCGCACCCTGTCGGCGCTGTTTACAACACCCACCATGGCACCACCAATGCGGTGGTGATGCCCGCGGTGCTGAAACTCAACCGGCCTGAAATCGAGGACCGCATCGCCGCGGCAGCCGCCTATCTGGGCATTGCAGGCGGATTTGACGGGTTCTTCGATTACGTGATGAGCCTGCGTGCCGAACTCGGCATTCCCGACCGGCTTGGCGACATGGGTGTGGGCACGGACCGCATCGACGAGATGGTCGAAATGGCGCTGGAAGACCCGAGTGCCGGCGGCAACCCGGTCAAGCTGACCGTTGCGAACACGAAGGCACTGTTCGAAGCCTGTATCTGAGGTTTGACCGCTGTCAAACGTTCCTCATCCGGCAGACGGGTGAGGGACTACACTGGGTCTGCCTAAAGCTCCAGCACCACTGTGATCACGCCGGCCTCGCCGCTTTCCTTCACCACGAAACCGAAATCCCGGCACATGGCGAGCATCTTGGTGTTGTCGCTCAGCACGATGCCTTCGATAGCGCCGATTCCTTCTTCCCGGCCATAGTCGATGAGCTGCTTCAAAAGCGCGAAGCCAAGCCCGTGCCCCTGAAGATCGGTGCGCACAAGCAGGCCATACTCGGCGATCTCCTTGTCGGGATCGGAAGAGAGGCGGCCAATGCCGGCCATTTCCCCATCCTCTTCCCGCAGCGCGATGAAGGCCATGTCGCGCTCGTAGTCGAGTTGGGTCAACCGTTCCAGCATTTCATCCGGAAAGTGCTTGCGCGGCGCCAGGAAACGGAAGCGGATGTCCTCCGGCGAAACACGCGACAGGAAATCCGGAAACAGCGCCACATCCGCCGGCTTGATCGGGCGCAGATGATAACGATGGCCTTCGAGGTTCACATCCTTCTCCCACCCGTCCGGGTAAGGCCGGATGGCGAGATCGGTGTTCGGTCCCGCACGGCCGATTTCCGCCGGTTCGATCTCGATGCGCGCATCGAGCGCCACCACGCCGTCGGCATCCGCCAGAAGCGGATTGATGTCCATGCCCTTGATGCAGGGAAAATCGACGATCATCTGCGACACCGCATTGAGCGCCCCGGCAATCGCCTCCCGGTCGGCGGGCGCGCGGTCGCGATACCCGGCAAGCAACTTGCCGATGCGCGTCGAGGCCATCAGATCGCCGGCCAGCACATCGTCGAGTGGCGGCAGCGCGATTGCCGTGTCCTCCATCACCTCCACAGCCGTGCCGCCGGCACCGAACAGCACCACCGGCCCGAAGATCGGATCCTGGCTGACACCGAGGATCAATTCATGCGCATGCCTGCGCACCACCATGGGCTGAACCACGAAGCCCTCCAGCCCTTCGACCGTTCCGGCATCCTCAAGCCGTTTCACGATGTTTTCAGCGGCCTTTGTGGCCGATTCCGGAGTCTTGAGACCGAGCACCACACCACCGACATCGGATTTGTGGGTGATGGTCTTGGAGAGAAGCTTGACGACAACCTTCTCCGAACTCTCGAGCATCCGCGCGGTGGCCGCGCCCACCGCTTCCGGCGTTTCGACAATCACCGTTTCGGGCACTGGAATTCCGTAGGCGGCAATCGCCGCCTTGGCTTCGGGCTCCGTCAGCATCCGGCGACCTTCGGCTGCAACCTTTTCGAGAATGGCGCGCAACCCATCGCGATCGCCATGCACATCCTCGCTGCGGCTTGAAGGCACACGGGTCAGAGCCTTCTGCGCGCGCGACCATTCGCTCAGGTAGGAGAGCGCGGCCGTGGCGCTCGACGGCGTACTGAAGTTCGCAATGCCCGATTCCTGCAGAATGCGGCGCCCTTCTCGCGCCGTTTCCTCGCCCAGCCAACAGGTGATAAGCGGCTTGCCATTGATCCGGCCCTTGTCCGCGTGCGCCGCGACGGCATGCGCGGCATCGGAGGGTGATGCAAGCCCCGTCGGACAGTTGAAGACGAGAACGGCGTCCGTATCGGGGTCGTCGGCCACCGCCAAAACAGCCTCGCTGTAGCGTTCCGGCGGCGCATCGCCGATGATGTCTGCGGGATTGGAGTGCGACCAGTTGGGCGGTAGCGCTTTGTTCAAACGCGTGATCGTTTCGGGCGAAAACGCCGCCAATGTTCCACCGAGATCGTTGAGACGGTCGACCGCCAGCACGCCCGCGCCACCACCGTTGCTGACGATGCCCACTTGCGCGCGCTGCAAGGGACGGAAACGCGCGAGCACTTCGGCTGCGTCGAACAACTCTCCGAGGTCGAGCACGCGCAGAATACCGGCGCGACGCAGCGCCGCCTCCACAACGCGATCGGCGCCTGACAGCGCGCCCGTGTGGGTTGCCGCCGCCTGTGCCGCCTGTGCGTGACGACCCGACTTTATCACGATCACCGGCTTTAGCCTCGCGGCGGCCCGCGCGGCCGTCATGAACTTTCGCGGATTTGGGATCGTTTCGAGATACATGAGAATGCCGCGCGTGCGTCCGTCGCCAGCGAGCATTTCAAGATAATCGCCCACATCCACGTCTGCCATGTCGCCAAGCGAGACGATGTGCGAGAAGCCCACCCCCTCCGCCGCCGCCCAATCCACAAGCGAAGTCGCGATTGCACCCGACTGCGACAAGAGAGCCAATCCACCGGGCTTCGCCTGCATGTGCGCAAAGCTGGCATTGAAATTCATCGGCGGCACAATCAACCCCACCGTGTTCGGGCCAATGATACGAAACAGGTAAGGTTTCGCCGCATCAAGCATAGCCTGGCGCAGCCCATTCTCCCGCGTAAGCCCGGCGGTTATGACCACCGCTGCGCGCGTGCCTTTCTCGCCCAGTTCGGTGATGATACCGGGCACGGGCTCAGGCGGTGTCACGATCACGGCAATGTCCGGTACCGCTGGAATGTCGGCCGCGCGCTTGTAGCAGCGGCGACCTGCGACCTCCTTGTACTTCGGATTGACCGGCCATATGTCGCCGTCGAACCCGCCTTCCCGCAGGTTCTCCATCACGATATGTCCAACGGCTCCGGGTCTGCTCGACGCGCCGATCACGGCGACGGATCGCGGGCGGGCGGCAAATTCCAGATTGCGGATCGTCATGGGCGATGACTCCGGGTTCGCGCTGATCGGGTCTTGCAAACGCACTATAGCGGCATGGTGCAAAGGGAATGCAACCCGCCCGGCACGATTCCGCTCAGCCTATTGCATGCGGCGGTCTCGAAGTCGCGGCGCAGCCGCCACCAACGCCCGACCCGCCTGCGATTGCGGCTTTGCGATGATCTGCGGCGTCGATCCTGTCTCGACAATACGTCCCCTCTCCATGATCGCCACCCGATGGGCGATGAGACGCACCACCGCAAGGTCGTGCGCTATGAAGAGGTAAGAGAGGCCGTCGCTTTTCTGCAAATCAGCGATGAGTTCCAGGATCTGGCCGCGCACCGACTGGTCGAGTGCGGACACCGGCTCGTCGAATACGATAAGCGAGGGTCGTACCGCCAGCGCGCGGGCGATCGCGACACGCTGACGCTCGCCCCCCGATACTTCATGAACGCCGCGCCTAGCATAGGCAGTGGGAAGTCCGACTCGTTCCAGAAGCTCGCCGACCCGCGCCGGGCGCGAACCGCGATCTGCGAGCCCGTGGATGCGCAGCGGGTCCGCCAGCACACCCCCAATGGTCGCGCGGGGATTAAAGGCCGCAAGGGGATCCTGAAACACCATCTGGCAGGTTTTTGCGAACGCCCGATCCGGCGCATGGC